>Ga0209000_1001042_pt1 | contig 19731 bp, 26 predicted proteins | sample RifGroD2_FD_183998 | JGI IMG/M metagenome (GOLD analysis project Ga0209000, IMG submission 183998) | Groundwater microbial communities from Rifle, Colorado, USA - Groundwater D2 (SPAdes) (version 2) | ecosystem: Environmental > Aquatic > Deep subsurface > Groundwater | place: Rifle, Colorado...
CTGAGGTTGTTGATCATCAGCATCTGACTGAGATAGTTGATCATCCGCATCTGATTGTTGTTCATCCACATCTGATTGTTGATCTTCCACATCTGACTGTTGTTCATCCGCATCTGATTGTTGATCTTCTGCATCTGATTGTTGTTGATCTTCTGCAGCTGACTGAGGTTGTTGTTCATCTACATCTGAATGAGATTGTTGATCTTCTGCAGCTGACTGAGGTTGTTGATCTTCTGCATCTGACGGAGGTTGTTGATCAGATTGTTGAGATTGCGGCGCTTGTGCATATGGATCATACAAACTTCTATTATAAAAAATATTGAATAATTTTCCATATAATTTATTATTACCAGAAATAAAACAACAATACATAATTACTTTCATACAATCATATAAATGTTGTGTTTCTCGTATTACTTTACCAATATTTTCTTGAAATTCATCATGTATTGTACTTAACGATTGAATTGATTGTGTATAATTATCAATATTTTCATTATATTTTTTTTGTAATTGTGTAAGAACTGGAGGTGATCGTATAATTGTTCCAATTTCTGGAATTACAACACCAGTTGGATCTTGTACATCTGGATGAAACATTAATTTCTGAAAAAATCCAGTATGTAATCTTGTTTCTAATTTATTACTAATAGAATTTTGAGAATTCACAAATTGGCTTTGTATTTGATCTTTTTTACTTTGAATATCACTGGGCGAATTAATTATTTCAGAAATATGAGTTTTAAAACTTGTAATGTCTGGTTGTGATAATCCAACGGTATCATAATCTATTGAATGCATTAATGTATTATAAATATGATTAAATATTGGAGAATATTCTGGAGTTTTTAATAATTGAATCATCAATGATTGCACATCTCGAATTATTGGATTTATATTTTTTTCGATTTGTTTTACTTCTGGTATTATTGGTTTTACTTTAATATCTGGTTCACATACTTTAATATAACCCATAGATGCATAATGTAATGGAGTCATATCTTGGCTATCTTTTGCATTGACATTTGCTCCATTTTTTAATAATAAATTAACTACTGTTTCATAATGCTTTCCAGATACAATATGAAGAGGTGTCACATTGTTGGTATCAAATGCATTTACTGAAACTCCATTTTGAATTAAATAGTCTGCTATTTGATATTTTTTATCTTCGCTAATAATATCATTATCTATTTTAAATAAAACATGTAATAAAGATCCATTTATTTGTTTATTTGTAATATTTAAATTAGAATGATTTTGTGATACAAAATTTCTAATTCTGTTTAAATCTCCACTACTTACTACACTAATTAATTCACTAATTAATTGACCATCAATTTCCTTATTATAAATATTTTTTTCTTCTTTTCTTTTATATCCAGACATATCAATAAGTAGTATATATTATTATGATATATTTATTTAATTTTAGAATTAAATAAATAGTTTGATTCACACTAAAATTTACATTTTTTATGACTTTCTAAATATGATTTTTCATTTTCCATTATTTGTACAGCATTTTTTTGTAAAAACATTCTGTAATCATTCGGATCTGCTATATTATTTAAATGCATAATATATTGATTTGTTTTCCCACTCGACCACCAATTTGTAAAAATACGAGCATCACTCATGCGTGCTGGGCATGTATTAGATTTTCCAAATTTATTATCACTATTCATTTGTAACTATACTATTATATAATATTTTAATTTGATATATTTTTTATTTAATAATTTCTAAAATTTCATTACATATTTCCATTTTTGTTTTATTCCTATATTTACCATCAATTTTTTTTGATGTTGATAAATTATATTTTTTTGCAATTTTTCTTAAATCTGGTACAGCAATTTTTATTAATTTATCTTTTGTAATCATACTTAATATATTTTGTTCATGTTCACTTTTTTGTTCTTGTTCACTTTTTTGTTCTTGTTCACTTTTTTGTTCATGTTCACTTTTTTGTTCATGTTCACTTTTTTGTTCTTGTTCAATTTTTTCTTCATGTTCACTTTTTGGGTCATGTTCACTTTTTTGTTCATGTTCACTTTTTTGTTCTTGTTCACTTATTGGTTCATGTTCACTTATTGGTTCATGTTCACTTATTGGTTCATGTTCACTTATTGATTCTTGTTCACTGTGTGATTCGTTTGAGAATAACTCTTTTTGATCAAGATCATTTTGTAAATTTATCATTATACTTCCACGACGAGGATACTCGTATTCAATATTTTGCTCCGAATGATTTTTAGAATATGACATTTCTGACATATTTAAACATTCTTCTATAATTTTATTTGTAATATTATTTGTTTGATTAATTTCATTAATTACATCTGATAAATTGATTTGTTCATCTGAATTATGGATCGACATAATATTAATATTATTTTTTCCATTTGATAATCTATCAGATGCCATTTTAATATTAATATCATCGTTTAATAAATCATCAATCACACCCTCGGAATCATTTGTGGTATTTATTGTATATACTTGAATTACATTTTCAATCATATCTGGAATTTTTATCTCTTCATTATTTGAATATGTTTCATGATTTCCATTAAAAAAATCATTATCAATATCATGTTCGTCTGTTTCATATGCTTCATCATATTTTGGTGAAGATTGAACATAGTCTTCTGTTTTATTTTGTTTCATTTCAAATAAATCACAATCTTGTTTGACAATACGTGGTATTATAGACATTTCTTTTTGTTCTGGCAGAATTGATTTTTCTTGAAAATATTGTTTTTTTATTTCATTATTATATTCCATTGTTTGAGGAATACATATAGATTGTTGATTTTTATTGGTTATAGTATTTATATTTTCTTTTAAAGTATCTATATTATTTTCTGATTTTTTTGAAAAATTTTCAATTGTCATTTGTTCATGAATTTTTGAATCAATCAAATGATTAATTTTATTTGGTAATGTTATTTCAACATTTTCTATTTTTCTATAAATTGTATAAATGAAAAAAATTATTATACAAAAAAATATAATAATAACAATTTTAGAATTAATTTTCATTATATAATATGAAATATTTAATCATTTAATTTTAAACTTATATGAAAAAAAATATCACTTTAAATATATATATTAAATAATGTTCACAATAAGTGAGGATAATAAAAAAGCAATTTTAACACCAATGATTGCATCCGGAATAGTTACCATATGTATGGAGATTTTCAGCTATTTCAAATATGGAGATCCTTTATTCGATAATAAATTTATGTGGCTATTCCTATTCACAGTTTTATCATATGGTGCTTCTGGATTTGTTGCCAAAAATGCAATGGAAAGACTTAAATTAACTCATCCTACTGCTGTTAGTATTGTAACTCCAATGATTGCATCTGCAATTTTCACATTTGGTATCCATGCTTTCCTATCATATAAAAATAAAACACAAATTTTTGATGAGAAATTCTTATGGACATGGATTCTTACAGTAATTTCATACGGTATTTCTGGTTTCTTTACTCCTAAATTTTTACCAAAAGTACTTTCAATCGCATAAATATTTATAAATATATACAAATATATTTATAAAAATATTAAAATCATAAAAAATTGCAATTCATTCGGATAAATTTTATAATCCGGATAAACCTCATAATCGACTCTTTTTTATGATTTTAATCAAATCATAAAAAATTGATCTTATAACTACTTAAAACTTATATCATATAGAATATAATAAAATAATGGAATTTAGAAAAAATGGGAAAAGTATAATTATTACAAAAGATGAAGGAGAATCGGATGATTTATTTTTTTTACGTGGATGGTTTATTGTAAGTCAAGATTTATTTAAATTTACTATAGATGAATTAATTAAATTATCAAAAATATATACGAATATTAATTATTTGAATTGTGTTTATAATAGTGAAATGATGGAAAAAATTAAAAATTTAGAAAAAAATATATTATTCAGTATTTAGTACTTCTTTAATATATTTAGTATTAATATTATCGGTAGATATTTTTGTACTTCCATTAAATTCCATTAAATCAAGTCCATAACCAGATGTTGTTACTGGACAAACCGGGCAAACTGGTCCAGTTTGTACACAAACTGGCGGACGAGGTTGTGGAACTGTCCATTTATCAGTATTTAAATATGAATAACCATATTTCCAACCGTTTGACATTGTTTGATCTGGATCTCCTAATTTTTCATAGAAATTTGGATCTTGAGTTGTATATTTCATTTCATTTATTTCTGGAATTTTTTCTTCTTTTGGTTGTTCTTTTGGAGATTCTTTTGGTTGTTCTTTTGGAGGTTCTACAGGTTGTTCTTTTTGGGGTTCTGGAAGAATTTCATTTGTTGCATCGGAAACAAAATGTTCTTTATTACAATTGCATAATCCAATTTTAGATAAATTAAATGGAATAATATCTATACAAATAAAAATTAAAATAATAAGTGCAAGTATTATCATAATTTCTTTGCTGGGTAATTTATCTTTTGGAATATATCGGAACGCAGTATACATTATTGTTCCATAAATTAAAAATTTAAGAAAATTCAAAATTGTTAATTGTGTATTCATTTACTTATCAATTATATTATAATATAAGAAATTAAATTATAATATTTTTTATACTTGATTATTTGATTCATCGATAAATAATTCTATAATTTTTATAATGAACACAAAAATTGAAATTATACCACTCAAAATAGCTGAATTAATATATTTGGTCGAAGTTATATTTGACATTATATTATGTGTTGAATTCATCTGTAATAAATCTAAATAAATTGAATATCCAATAACAGATATTATTGCGATTGAAACACTATCTTTTATAATTTCACTTAATTTTTTTTGTTTTATATTTTTTGTATTTTCAATCAAGTCAAAAATTAGTTGGAATAAGAATATACCTATAAATATATATAATTTATTTAAAATTAAATTATCATGCATCAGTCCAGGTATACCAATTAATGTTGTTCCATAAATAAATATAAATAATAAAAATATATTTATAATAATATTCATTCTACAATTATATTTATTATTGAGATTATTCTTTTTTAGTATCAATAATTATTAAAATTAATATAGATATTATTAATCCAATAAGTAGAATATACATTATAAATAATAAAATAAAATATGGATATAATTTACTTGAAATATTTAAAATTAATGGATCAACAATATATTCATATAATTTTTCTTTATTATCTTTTTGATTCGCAACATTCATAATTTTTTTAAATATATTATCTGTTATTTTTTCCATTTATCTATAAATGATATAAAAAAATATATACTTAAAACATATATACAAAATATAAATGAAATTAAAACCTATTTTTACAAAAGTATCGAATCAAATAATTTCTATTAATAATTTGACTGATACAGGCGCTACCGGAAAAATTAAAATCACTACGCCAAAATTATTACTTCCATTTGGTATAGAATCATATTTAAAACAAAAAATTGTTAATGCAGAATTAATGAATTTTGAAACAGATACCACAACATCTCAATTTTATACACTTATTAGTCAAATTGAATCACAAATTGAACAAACAAAAGATGAAATTGCAAAATTAATACCAGATGATACCAATTTCTTAAATAAAAATTTTATATCTATTTTACGTAAGACAAATAACTATAATCCAAAATTAAGATGTCATGTCATTCTTAGAGAACATGCGGTTGTAACAACAATTAATGCATTAAATGAAAGTACAAAAGCGACAGCACCACTATGTATTTTAGATATTAAAAAAAATGATATTGCTACTTTAAATATTTGTATCGATACATTATGGATAAGTTCATCTGGATGGGGTATTGTATGTAATATTAATAATATAAATAAAATTGTAACATAATAAAAATAATATAAATAATTATTTTATAAAATAATTATTTATTCCAATTTATTTATTTTTTTTTGTTCTGCATGTTTCTCCATATCTGATCGTATTTTTTCAATATCAAGAGTTTTAATATATGTTTTTTTAATATTTTCTAACATTTTTTTAGCTCTATCAACATTGTTTAACTCTGGAAATTTTTCTCTTACATCTTTATATAAAGCAGCTTTATAAACACCTGCTTCTTTTACATCTATTTCAAATAAATTCATTAATTTATCAATCACTTCTTTATGAATAAGACTTGATTGTTTTTCTTGTGTACGAGATAGTTTAGATTTCGACCGAGATTTATGTTTTACACTTTTTTTACTAGTTTTAGATTTACTCTTGTGTCGAGATATTTTGCGAGATAGTTTTCTACCAATTATTTTAGTTTTAGTTATTGATTGCCGAGATTTACTAGATTTGCGTGATTTGCGTGATTTACGTGATTTACGTGATTTACTTTTTGATCTTGATAATTGTTTTAATATTATTTTTTGTTTTAAATTTCCACCGCCATACATTTTAATATCCTTTTCTTTATAAAGTTTTACTAACGCATTCAAAAGTTTCTTAGTTTCATCATTATTTTCAGATTTGGGTTGATTTTTTTCTTTAAGAACTTCTGCCATTGATTTTATTTTCGATGGATCACTTGACATTATGTTTAAAATATCATTAAATGAAAGCGACATTGATAAATCATCATATTTATGTCCAACCGCATCTTCTAATGAAATTCTATTATCATTTTGTTTACCAGTAGTAGTAGCAACAACTAATCCATTATTATTTGGAATATTTGTTTTTGCTCCAAATTTTTCTAATAAAAATGATATTTTATTATTTCCTTTTTTAACAGAAATATGTAGTGCGGTATCTCCTTTATCATTTTTAAGATTTAAAAATTGAGTTCTTTGCAATGTATCTTTCGATATCCAGTCTAATATTTTTTGTAATAATTTGATATTTTCGTTTGCAACAATGTGATGTAGAATTGTATTATTATGTTCATCTGTGAACGATAAATTATTAATTAAGTTATGACTAAGAAGAAAAATAATTAATTCATCAATACATTTATCAGAATTTTTGTACATTTCTAATAAATGAGAAACAACATTATTGTCAGTATTCATAATATGTTTACTATATAATTAATAAATATTTTTTTTCAATTATATGTTGATATTATTTTTACAAAATATTACATTATAATAAATGAATAATGAATATACAGCATTAGAAAATTTAGATATAGAAAATTTTAAATATACAAATTTTAAATTTAATAAAAAATATAAACAATTATTATCAAATATTTTTTATAATAAAAAATATATAGTAATCGAAACACCACCGGTTTCATTATTTAAACAAAAAAACAAAAAAAAAGAATACATATTATATTTTCATATTAACAATGAACTATTTATTTTTTTAAATAAATTTGATAAATACATTCAATCAATTTTAGATAAACAATATACATATAAATCACCATTAAGAAAATATAATAAAAAAAATTATATAAAAATACAAGTTCCAATTAATAATGGTAATTTAGATATTAAAATATATGATGATAAATCTAATGAAATTAATATAAATTTTAAAAAATTATCACAAGAAAAAATTATTTTAATATTATTATTAAAACATTTAGGTTGTTCAAATAATATAATTGAACCACAATGGAAATTAAAAGGCATTATAAAAAATAATATAGTTGATTTTGATATTTTTCAATTATTATAATTTTTTAAACATTATTTAATAATTTTAAAAAAATTATAATAATTATCTTTAATACTACTATATATAACTGATGATTGATAATACTAAAATAATTCTTCTCATTTTAGCAGGTGCAGCAATATATTTGATTTTAATACGTAAAGAAAAAGATATATCAAATCAAATTGTATCAAAACAAGTGTTAACAAACGAAGATAATTCAATTATTGATGAAGTATTAAAAGAAAATACACATACAAATAAAAAAAATCTTAATGTACCAAAAAATGCTATTAAACCAGTTTGGGCAGAAACATTTGTTGATAGTTTAGCTACAAATAATAAAGTAGATGTGCCAGTTCCAACAGATAATACTTCTAATACTGCAGCTGATTTCGATAGATTTAATAATCCATTAGGAGATGGAAATTCAAATATTAATCAAGATGAAATTGTTAGTAACATTGATGCAGATATGGCCAAATTAATTCAAGAAAATAAAGTAAATCAAGCAAAATTCGCTGCTAGTGATTTACTCCCGCAAGAAGTAAATAATGCTTGGTTCAAACAAGATATTTCTCCTGCTACTTTTAAAATTGATAGAGATGATCTAATAAATGTTAATAGATATCATATTGGTGTCAATACTATTGGACAATCTCTCAAAGTTGCATCTTGGGATCTTCGGTCAGCTCCTCCATGTCCAAAAATTGTTGTCAGTCCATGGAATCAATCAACTGTTGAACCAGATTATAACATTAAACCATTATAAATTAATTAATAATTTTTATAAAAATTATTAATTATATTTTTTATAACATAATTCGTTTTGTGAATCCAATTTTTGTATCATTTATAACAGTCGTTATTGTAATAAAATAATTCTGAGATAATTCATTTGTTGTGAAATCAATTACAAGATCACATGGTATTTGAACACCAGTTCCAAAAGAAAGAGAATAAATTATTTCTCCACTTGATTTAGTGGTCGTTAAACTATATTTATCATTAGATATTCCATTAATATTTATATTTTTAATATCATATTTATTATCGAAAAATTTAAATGAAATTAAATTTATTATATTACCTTCTGAACCAAATATTGTTAAATTATGTTTAATTTCATCATTTTTAATTTTTGTATAATTAAATCCAATATCATCTTGTTGTAATACTAATGATGGTAATCCACTTTGTTCAATTGCCATAGATGAATGTCTAGTTAATGGTGGTGTAACACGTAATGCATATTGATTATCATTGATTGGGGTAGTATTTCTTGATAATTTTGTTATTTGTATCGGTGATGTTATACCATATTTACGTCGGTCAGTTGGTGTTATTCTATTTCTGCTTAAACTTCTGTTTGATTGTATTTCATCCGAATTTTTTGTATATGACAAAATATTATTTATATCTTCTTCTTCAGTTTTTTCGTTTTGATTACTTATTGGATTTTCGACTGAATTTTCAGTCAGATTATTTATTGGATTTTCGACTGGATTTTCGACTGGATTTTCTATAGAGGATTCTAATAAATTATTGATTGAATTTGCTGATTGAATATTATTTATTTGATTTGGTACATTTCCTATAACTATTTTATTTATTTTTTCTTCAATAAATTTAAATAATTTTTCATTATTAATATTAATTTGTTTTATAAGTATATTTTCAATTTGTTTGTCATTTTTATTTATTAAATTATCAATCATTCTATTAGAAATATATTTGGTTTGTGTAAATGCATAATTATAAATATTATAACTATTATTAGAATCATTTTTAATCTGATTTAATAGATTTATTTCATTCATAATATCAATTTGTTTCCATTCAGTATTTTCTGAAAGAATAATGTTGAATTTATTATCCAAACTGAATGTTTGCTTATTTATTAATTTAATCGATTTATTTGTATTTTTATTAATTATATATAAAAATGCGGATGATAATAGTTCAGTACAATTAATATTTTCTTGTGTATCTACAAATAATGATCTTTTAGAATTTCCAAAATTATCAAATGAATCTATTATTGTATTTTTAATTTTATTATCATACGACTTAATTATTATTTTATTTTCAATATAAAAGATTACTATTATATTAGCATTTTCTTGTACAGCTATAAATTGAGTATCATCTGAATTATTAATATTTATTTTATTATTTAAACTATTATTAATAATAATAATTTTTTCAATATTTTTGTTTTGGACAGAAGTTAACATAATATTTAGATCTTTAAATGCATTTATTATTGTTATTAATGAAATATTGTTTATTTTTATTATTTCATCATTTATTTTAATATCCATTATTACTCTTATATATTTATACGCGAAAAAAATATGTGTTAACTATATATAATTACGAAAAATGAGTAAAAAAATTTATGCTGATAATATGGATATTATTGATATACCACAATATGTAATTGATCGTAGTTCTGTATTACGTCAAATGTTAATTAGTAGTGGAGAAAGTGATTTTCTAAATACTTCGACGATTGGATGCGATAAAGATAGTCTTATTAAAATTATTGATATTATTATGGAACGCAGTAATTTTGAAGATCTAAATTATAATGAAATACATCGTATTTATAAAGATTTTAGTGCGTTTAAATTTGAATTAACACCTAAATTTCGAGAAGATATAATTCGTGCATATCGTAAAAATAAAATTACTTATCAAATTGATCGCATTAATAAAATTATTGCATTTCGCAATCGTAAAAGATATTTAAGAAAATCACGATTTTTAACAATGGATCTTATAAATATTAATAATATTATTAGAACATATTTAAATAAACAATCAAAAGAAAATTCATCATGTGTTCCAAATAATATATTTGATTTTCAATTTATTAATAATAATTTATTAAAAAATATATCTGAATTTATAGATTATGATCTCAAATATTCAAAAATTGGAAGAGATATTTTAGAATTATTAGAACAATATTATCAACGTACTGGAAAATTCATTAAATATGGTATGGGAATTGAAATAAATAATGTATATATTTAATTTATTACAAATTTATAAATTAAATCTTTCGTATTATTATTAGAATGAATAAACAAAAAGTTAATAAACTTATGATTCAAAATCGTAAAAAAAATGAAGTTTCTAAAATAGATGAAGTAATACCAGTTATAAATGAAATTCACCAAGAACCTAAAAATGTTCCAGTTCCTCAAATAAAAAATCCAAGAGAACGTAAACATATTACACCAGTCGTACCTCAACCTATTATAATTGAACAACAACCTAATAAACGTATAATTGCACCAATTCCTGTTATAAATAAACAACAAATTGAACCAATTCCTGTTATAAATAAAAAAATAGAAGAATCAAATAATATATCTACTTCTGAAATTAAAAAAATAATCGGTGAATTAAATAATCTATCTACTTCTGAAATTAAAAAAATAATCGGTGAATTAAATAATCTATCTACTTCTGAAATTAAAAAAATAATCGGTGAATTAAATAATCAATCCACATCTGAAATTAAAAAAATAATTGGGGAATCAAATAATCAATCCACATCTGAAATTAAAAAAATAATTGGAGAATCAAATAATCAATCCACATCTGAAATTAAAAAAATAATTGAAGATAATAAAAATATTAATATAAAACAAAATGATGAATATAAAAATTTAAATAAATCATTGAATGAAAAATTTATTAATTTTGAAACTAAACTTAACAATATTGAAAAAAATTTTAAATCTAATCCCATTAATGAGTTTAAAGAAATTGATGTTTTATTACAATTAACAGATTTTTCCAATACTAATAATCAAATTACAAAATCGCTATATTATACAACATAAATTATTAAAAAAATATTATTAAAATATTTTTTTAATTCAACATTGCAGGTTCCATAAATATATTATTCAAAGTTAAACTTGATGTAGTAGAAGGTTGCATCACAAACGTTCTCCCTTTCATTTTTTTCTTTATATAAATATATGTTTTATTTATTATTTCTATTGCAATTCTTGATACTGAAATTGAAACACCGACTAGCGTTCCCCATGATATATTTTTATTTGTTTTAACTTCTGCTCCTAATTGCACAACTGTTGAATTTACATTATTAACATATGTTAACTGGGTTTTACATAATTCTTGTTGTGTAATATATTCGATTACAACTGATGCAATATATTTTAATTGTTCTGTTGTAAGTGATGAGGATATTTGACATGAATCACATTTTACTTCTTCACTAATTGGATTACAAGTATCACATTCAGTTAATACACTTGTAGCTTCACACGTATCACAGTGCGTTGTATTACTAATTGGATTACAAATATCACATTCTGTTAATATACTAGTAGCTTCACATGTATCACATTGAGCGGTATCACTTGTCAAATTACATGTATCACATTGAGCGGTATCACTTGTCAAATTACATGTATCACATTCAGTTGTATTACTTGCTACTTGACATGTATCACATTGAGCGGTATCACTTGCCAAATTACATGAATCACATTGAGCGGTATCACTTGCCAAATTACATGAATCACATTGAGCGGTATCACTTGTCAAATTACATAAATCACATTCAGTTGTATTACTTGCTACTTGACATGTATCACATTGAGCGGTATCACTTGTTAAATTACATGTATCACATTCAGTTGTATTACTTGCTACTTGACATATATCACATTGAGTTGTATTACTTGCTACTTGACATATATCACATTGAGTTGTATTACTTGCTACTTGACATATATCACATTGAGTTGTATTACTTGCTACTTGACATGTATCACATTGAGTTGTATTACTTGCTACTTGACATGTATCACATTCAGTTGTATTACTTGTCAAATTACATGTCTCACACGGAGGATTAATTGGATTTTCTGGACATATTTCAGTAATTGCTGAATATGAAACTTCGTTAAATGGGCACGAAGATACAGTATTTGAACGAGTGGACATTGATGTTTTACAACCATTATCACATAATTTCCAATGATAATTATCATCACAGTCATGAATAATATGAAACACATTATAATTTCTTCCATATTTAAAAATAGTTGGTATTTGTTGTATTATTTTATCATCATCATGAAAAAGAGTATTATCATCTCCAACTGGAATTTCTAAATTATCTATAATATTATTTTGATATCCAAAATAAGATATACAATTATTTTTAATTTCACTAGTTGCTGATGGAGTTATCGGTTGATAACTACTAATACATTCTAATATTGGAGTAATATCACTTTTGACAGAAGTTGTATCTAAAAATAATTTTTGATCTAATATTGTATTAGAACAATTATAATAAGTAGATTGTTGATATGTATAAATATCATATGAATCACATATATTATATAAATCACAACTTGGAGTAGATAAACATGTATTTAAAATATGTGTACCATATACATCACTATTATCACAACATGTACCTGCAATTGCATATCCAATTAATGATAATATACCGAATGATATTAATATAATTTTTTTTAATATCATAATAATATTATGATATAAATATTTTTTTAAGTATTATTAAATTAAAAATCAATATAAAGATTTTTTCGTATTTAATGAATATAACAAACAAATGGAAAATAAAAATTCTAATAAAAATATTATTGTGAATAATAATGAAGAAGATGAAGAAAATGAAGAAGATATTGATACTATCGTAGATACTGAAAAAGAGAGACTATTAAAAACTCAACTAAAAGATGTTTTGCGCGAATGGATTGATCTTGATGATAGGCAATCTAAATTACGTGCAGAAGTACGTGATATCGGGAAAGAAAAAAAAGAATTTGAAGAGTTTATAATAACTTGGCTTGATTCTCAACAACAAGAATTAATTGAAATTCAAAATGGAGAAAAAATTAAAAAAACAGTTTCAATCACAAAACCACCATTGACACCTGATACAGTTCAAACAGCGTTAGTTGAATTAGGCATAGATGCACAAAAAGCTGGTGGAATAACTAAATTAATTTTTGATAATAGACCATCTAAAGAACGAAGTTATTTAAAAAGAACAAAACCAAAAATGAAACGAAATACTTCTAATAATACTTAAATAATACTTAAATAGAGTTAAGGAATTAATAATTACATAAAATATATAATTATCAATATGGAAAATAGTATTAAATTTTGGTTAAATAAAAAAATTAATATTAATATGTACGAACCAGAGATATATATATCTAAATATTCGATAGATACATATTATACCAAAGATTCTTATGAATTAGTAAATAATGAGATAAATTCTTCAGAATATGTACAAAGTTATAAAATACTGAATAATCAACTAGAAAGTGAATACAAATTATATATTAATCAATATACAAATCGATATATCGCAGATATGTTATTTAGAAAATTAATCGATTATTGTATTGACAACAATATTACAAATAACAAAAATATTCCACTAATTAATAAAGAATATAGAAATCAATTTTATTTATTATGCTATAAAAATAGTTTCAGATATTAAAACAAAACAAAATATATAAAGAATTGTTGTATTATTTATATAATAATATAATGAGTACTAATAAATTTTTAAATACAATTGATGATAATTATAATGAAGATTGTGATGAAGAAGATGATAATGATGATACTTTAATACAAAATAATATAAAAATACAATTACTTGAAAATAATATTAATAATATGTGGGAAGATGTTTTTGTTCCTTATATTAATACATGTGATAGTAAACAACCATGTGCCAAAATAGAAATTGAAGATATTAATATTTTATATAATTTTATTTATGATAATAATGAATATTTTAGAGAATTATTTCAAAATATATATTATCCTGAAGAAATTGAGCAACCACCAAATTAAAATATTATTATATAATAATATTTTAATAAATTATTTACAACAGTATATCAACTGATGTCCATGGATATGGAGTTGAATTAATTTCAATATATGGCACAACAGGTGCAACAAATGTAGGAACATAATAACGTTTAAGACGATAAACATATGGATCATACCACCAATATGTCATAGGTTCTGTATATTTTATACTTTTTTGTCTAGATTTTGTTATATACTCATCGTCATCTTGTAACCAAAATTCATCATCATCGTCGTCATCTTCATCATCTTCATCATCTTCGTCGTCTTCGGATTTATGATGTTTTTTGCCACCTTTCATATCTTCTTTTGATTCAATTGAATCGACAAAATTTGTAAGATTTCCCCCAAATAATTTCATTATTTTTTCTTCAGTACATTTTTCATCATCACATGGTAATTCATATTGTTCAAGATGATATTTTGCTTTTTCTCCATGTTTAACTTCCATTACTTTCCAATGAGAATAATTACTTGCAGAACCTCCACCAATTTGTTTTTTACCAGAAATTTTTTGAAGAGTAAAATATGAAATCGGTACATTATTACTATAATATCCAGATAAAGTGTCGTATGCTTTAACTGCAGCTTCTTTCGGATTTTTTCCTTCAAATAGATTATCAAAATTTCCAACTACATATGGATTAACTAACATATATGATGGCATTATTATTGTATTATATAATTATTATAGATTTTAATTTAGTGAAATTAATTAAAAAATTGATTTTTTAATTAATTGCGTTTAATACAAAATACATATAAAGATATCTTAATAAAAATATCTATAATAAACAAATTATATGAAAATAATAGAAATTAAAATTGTACAGTCAAGTGTTTTCAAAACTTTAATAGAAGTTTTAAAAGAAATAATAGTTGCAGTTAATTTTGAATTTATTCCATCTCAAAAAATAAAAGATAAAAATAATGTTGTACAAATTATTAATGGTGGTATTAAAATGTTAGCAATGAATGCACAAAAAACTGTTTTAGTTTGTTTAAAATTAAATGCAAATGAATTCCCATTTTTCAATTGCCAAAAATATCATAAAATTGGTGTTAATTTGCAACAATTATTTAAATTACTTAAAATAATGACAGGTGGAGAAACATTAATATTAGAAATTGATGATGATGACATTAATAATTTATTAATACGAATTGAAAATGCAGATAAAAAAAAAGTAACTATTAACAAATTAAAATTAATGGATATCAAAAAAGAAACTATTAATATTAATACTGTTCAATTTGATTCATTCATGACAATACCATCGAATGATTTTCATAAAATTTGTAGAGATATGAGTAATATTGCGGATGAAATTGAAATAATTAATATTGCGAATGAAATAAGATTTAAATGTAATGGTACATTTGCAAGTCAAGAAACAATACTAACAGAATCGGATGATATTAAAATTTCAAACACAAATAAATTAATTATTCTAAAAGATCACGATACACATCAAAAAGTAAATTCTACACAAAATAATGATGAACAAGATGATGAACAAGATGAGAATCAAGCGGAAGAACAAGATGAAAATCAAGATGAAGAACAAGATGAAAATCAAGATGAAGAACAAGATGAGAATCAAGATGAAGAACAAGAAAATGTAGAAATAATAAAACAATCATCACAACAAATAGCTCAAGGTAAATTTGATCTTAAAAATTTAACATCATTTGCGAAGTGTTCTGGATTTGGAGGAAATGTTGAATTATATCTTAAAAATGATTATCCAATTTTTATTAAATATTATGTTGCAAATATGGGATGTGTATATTTATGTTTATCTCCATGTGAAGATAAAAATAGAGATATTGATAGTAAAGATGAATTAGAAGATATTGGAGAATATAATTTTGATGATTTTAATTAAAATTTTTATTTTTTGTACCACCATTATAATTATTTGCGTATCCTTCTTTTATTAAAAGTTCATTTATATTTATTTTATGTTTTAATGATAAAATTCCTAAAGCACGTCCATATTTTTCTTTTTTTTCATATGTGAAAAATATTATTTTTTTATTATTTTGTAATAAATTTTTAATGTCTTTTTTTGTTATTTCATAATTATCTATATTTATATGTTGATTTGTTGTAATATTTATAAAATAATTTCTTGCTCGTTTTGCGAGGATAACTTCATTTTCTCGATTTTCTTGATTTAGTGGTGGAGCAATTTCTGGAGTATCTATACCACTTAAACGAATTCGTACAATAAAATATCTGTTATATTCTTTTAATAAAATATCACATGTATCTCCATCATATATATTTACTATTTTACATTTATATTTTTTATTTTGAATTAAACCAAATTCTGGTATTTCATCTGTATCAATATTTTTAATACTTATACACGCTCCCATTTATAAATAATTTATACAAAAAAAATTGATTTTTAAACATATTACAATTAATAAGTTATATAATAATAACTTATTAAAAATGTCAAATACTTCACAAGAGAAAAAAATACATCGAGGTAAAATTGATGATATAGATATTAAAGATAAATTATGGAAAAAAGCAATTGAAATAAAAGATAAAGATCCAAAACTAATTAAGAAAGATTTGTATGGTAATGAAATTCATTATAATGATTTTGGAAAGAAAACAAAATACGGATGGAAAATTGATAGAATTACTCCAACTGAAAAAGGTGGATCCGATGATATTGCAAATCTTCAAATTTTACATTATAAAAAAGAAGAACAAGTTGGTGGATCAATGAGAAAAAAAAGTAGACATAGTGAATGTAATAAAAAATAATTGATTTATTTTATAAATAATATATTTAATAATATTAGTTATGTCAAAAACACCGTATATTGATTATATGCGTGATAATATTATTAAAAATTGTAATAAATTTTATATTGGTCAAATTAGTAGCATGTACTATGAAAAAATTAAAAATAAACATATTGAAAATGGTTTCAATTATTGCAGAATTTTACATCCATGTTCAACTGAAGAAATTGCTGTTAAAAAATGTTTAAATTTAATTACAAAATTTAAATCAAATCCAAAATTTATTAATATTTATTATGATAATATTGATACGTCTCCAACTACTGCAGGATATTATGTATATATTGTATACGGATAAAAAATTGAAATTTATATATTTTAATTTATTATGTTTTAATACATTATTTAAAAACTTATTAATATTAATAATAATGATGATTACAAAATTACAACTATTATATTTTTATAATAGACTTAAATTATTAATTAAATGGTTGTTTGCAACAGGTATTAAATATCAATTAAATTATTTAGATTATAATAAATATTGTATAGAATATTTAATAGATCTGGTTGATAATACAAATTATTTACAAAAAATCGAAGACTATAAAAAACAAGGATATGATGAACATATTATTTTACAACAATTCACAAAACAAACACCAACTGATGATACTGCATATCTTAATGCATTCATTTCACTTTCAACATTGATTCAAAATTATAATACACATGATAAATGTAAAAATATCAATAAACATGGTGAAGTAACAATATTTAAAAAAGATATAACGGTATTTTCTGTTATTGTTGTATATTCTACATATCGCATGAATATAATATAAAAATATTGTATTGAAAAATAATATAGATATATATATATATAATGTCACTCGATCTTTTAACAAAAATAACACCCGGATATAGTGAATATATTATTGCAATACCAATTGCAATTTTATTCCCATTCTTTTTTAGACAAGTAACCGATGTCGTTAGTAATCGAACTGCTATACAAAAAAAATGTAATAATTTACAATATTATTTAGATAATGATTACTACAAAATGTTATGATGAACAGCAATTATTGTTAAGCAAAGCAGATACGACAACTGGTATTTGCGGAATTATTATATCAAGCTTTATCACAACAAATGCTACAAAAATTGGAATTAGTATTGGTTCAATTTTAACTATTATAACTGCAATTACAATGTATTGGCATTATATGAATGAAACTATGAAACTATCAGTTGGAGGAATTGGATTAGCAATATTATAGCTAGTCTAAATTTTATTTGGACAAATAAAAAAGTAATATGTAATTATTAACTAAAATACTTTTGGAAAAAATGAACCAAAAGCGTATTTTATAATTAATAAGTAGATACATTACTTTTTGCAAAAACGTTTTATATTATTTCTTTTCCGTTTTTTTTGGCTATAAATGTACCTTTTAAAGGCTCGTCAATATTTGACACTGACAAAGCAGGGTTATTGACTTTTTTTACACTTCTACAATATTGGTCGGGTCTCTTCTTATTTTTAATCCAATATTCTGTTATGAGTTTCATATTATTTACTGAATTTTTATCTCTTTGTACACATCCGAGTCTTTTATTTTCCATTTTAAATGTTAAGACAGAGTGTAGTTTTTGTAAAATTCCTTTCTTGTCTGGTAACCATAAATTTTCACATTTAGTTCCAGTTTTATAATTTATACATGATGTATGAAATTCATCTATACTATATATTTCAAATCTTTCAGATAATTTACTTTTAAGTTTTTTATTTGGTGTTGATATAAAATTCTTCATTTGTTTATTTGTGCTCCAATCTCCCATTATGAGTAATATATCTTTTCCATATTTTTCTTCTATTTTATTTAATAAATTATCTTCACTTCTTTTGGTATTTAAATATGTGTACCATTTATATCGTCTAAATATTTCATTCTTGTATAATTCTTCTAATTTTTTATTATTTTCATTTTTCTTTTCGACATAACTAGAAAAATCTGTTACATTACATGCTTTCGAATTATATCCTATCATTTCTCTTTCTATTTCTGCGATTTTCGTTTTATTTTTATAATTATCCAATAATCTAGCATATTTTAATCTTTTGGTTTCTACAAGTCTCTGTTTATTTGTGTATCTAAAATAATTTTTTTTATCATCCATCATACATAATAAATTCTTCTTTCCTGGGTCAACATATATTTTTGATGTTTCCTCTAATTTTTTCAGTTGATCTGGATTTAATTCATTAAAATATGGATATTCTTCGTGTTCTTTTTTTCTCATTTCTTGTATAATTAATAATTGTTCTTCTTTTGATAATTTTTTAAAAGATTCTTTTGCATCTTGT
>Ga0209000_1001045_pt1 | contig 19662 bp, 47 predicted proteins | sample RifGroD2_FD_183998 | JGI IMG/M metagenome (GOLD analysis project Ga0209000, IMG submission 183998) | Groundwater microbial communities from Rifle, Colorado, USA - Groundwater D2 (SPAdes) (version 2) | ecosystem: Environmental > Aquatic > Deep subsurface > Groundwater | place: Rifle, Colorado...
GTAATTATGCTCAAGATAACTTTAGTGAATACATTATAGCAGAAAATCTTAATAGTTATTATGGTAAATTGATTTGTGATTTTATGCAAAGTCAAGTTAGAGATGGCGATAGTGCTTGGCCTGTATTGAAGGAAGATGATTATGTTCCTTTTGTGTGGGAACCTTGATAGTATAATCTTTCGATAATATATTTATAAATTAATAAATAAAATAGCTTGACTTATGATTGGTGAAATGTTATAATTATATGTGGTTGGAATATAGGTGAAAGGAGTGATTAATCAATGCAAACAATTATTTGTGAAAAACAATTCAGACCAGATGGACACAATTATACCAAAGAGGATATTAAAATTTTCAATGAAGTTATTATGAATGGAATCAGGGAACTAAAAGGTGATTGGACTTACGAAAAATATGATGGTATTGATGTTACTGAAACAGATAATGAATTAATAATTTGTCTTGATGAAACAAAGATTAATTTTGTTGAAATATTTAGTAATATTGAGAGAATTAAATATAATATGTTGGCTGTAATTGATAATTATTGTATTCCATATACTGAGGTTTAATTAATATTAATTGTAGAAGGATGTGAGAAACATCAGCAAGGAAATGATTGTGTATGGGTTTACTTAGGTTAATAAATAAAATATTAATCAATTATGAAAGGATGATTAACTTAATGCCATCGCAAACAAATATACAACAAACAAATGCAAATAGTATATTGCAAAAAGATTATTGTATTATGTCATTACAACTAGCTAGAATATTAATGGATAAAGGTTATGAATTACATAATATAGCACCAAACAAAAGATTCCCAAATTTAAATGTATATTATTTTTATTATAATGAATTTATTGAACAAGAAGTAAAAAATTATGAACAAAACAATAAAAGAAATAAGTATATTTATCGGTAGGAGAATATTATTAACTCTTATTAAGAATTAGTTACTCTTATTACACCTTATTAGGCGTACTGAATTTGACACGGGTAAACTTAGGTATACCTTATAAAGAGCGTACTAGATTTAGTACGGGTAAACTTTTACCTTATTCATGATTAAAATTTATAGAAGGATAGTGAATTAACATTAAACAAATAAACAAAGAAGTAAATAGAGAATTTTCTAAAATCCCAAATAAACTTTTCTATACTAAAGAAGAAGGAGAAAAAAGTATTTTAGAAAAAGCAGATTTCAATGAGAAAGTATTGTGTGTTTTAGATTACTTGTATATGGGAACAGATAGAAGAGGAATTGTTAGATTTACAATAGACAATATGATAAAACAATGTAGGTTTAAAATAAGGACTGGAGAAAAAGAATCAGTATCTCAGTTTAAAAAGATATTACATATGTTACAAAGAGAATCTTTTATACAAACATTATTCGACGAAGAGGATATTGTAGGTAGTCCGTTAATAGAGGGTTATAAACTCAAAGATTTGATTATATGTTCGCTGACAATAGATTTTACTAATAAATTTGTCATATTAGAAAAAGAAGAAAAAGACAGAATATATGGTTATAATGAGGAAAAGTTAAGTCATTTAAAACTTCTTTTATATTATTGCTATTTGAAATGTAGAATGTATAAACGTCCAATTGGTGATCAAATGGTTGTATCTGGTGGCAGGGCTGAAATAGCATATCCAACATTTGAAAAAATAAATAAAGATATAGGTCTTACTGATGATACGATTGACAAATATAATAAAATATTAGTTGATTTAAATATGATAAGATATAAATCAGCAGGTAACTGGTATTATAAAGATGATCCTAATAAGATAGTAAGAGAAAGTTGTAATATTTATACTTTATTTACAGATGAAGAAACAGCAAACCTAAATCTCAAAGAGGGTATTAAATATTACAAGAAACTTGATAGAAATAGTAATAAGATATTCACTGGAAGTAAGGCTTACAAAAATAATAATAAAGTGTTAAATGGTGAATTAGGGTCTATTATTAAAAAAGAGAAAAAGGGTACAGCAACAGAAAAAGATATGATTAGGAAGAATGAATTATTATATTGGATTAATGCTAATGAAGAGCAACATGGTATTCAAGCTTTATTAGATTCTAATCCTGATACATTGCTTTCTGATATTTATTATGGATTCAATAGTGATGAAAAAGCAGAAAAGTATTATAACTTAGAACACTCATTAGGACTTCTTGATACTGGTAAGGAATTTGGAATTGACTTTAAATATTATAAGTGGATAATGATGAATTACAATAAAGAAGAGCATGACAAATTTGTGCATTGTGTTAATAATAAAAAGAAAGCTGGATTAAAGACTGAGGATATAATATATTTTGCGGATAAAACGCCAAAACATAGGGGTCTTGGCCCAAAAAATAAGAAAAAGGTTATTGAGAAAAAACCAGATATATTTGAGGATATGTTTGAAAATGATAAGCCAGACGAAGAAGAATATATAATGACTGAAGATGATATTCAGGCAATGCATGAGATTGATGAATTAAATCGTGCAATGATACCGGACGAGGTATTGAGAATAATTGAGCAACAAGAGAATGAAGAAGATGATTTTGAAGATGACGATGATTTATTTAGTTAGAAATTAGTAAATACAAGGGGGCGGTTAATCCCGTCCCCTCGAAAGGAGGTGATTAAAGTAAAAATAATACGTATGACAATTGATGTTCATTTTGAAGAAAGTGATAAATATAATTTTTCTGAGGAAGAAAGAGATACTGCCATTAAAGATTTGCAAGATACTATTAGAGCAGAATGTATTATGAATAATATAAAGGAAATAAATAGTTGGAAATTGGCTAGTGAATTTATATGTATATAAAATAAAATAAAAGGAGCGTCGAAAATAAATGAAATTAAAATTCATAGGAACAGGTTCAGCATTCAATACCAAATTAGGTAACACAAGTGCGTATATCAAAGAAAACAATACATTATTACTTATTGATTGCGGTGAATTAACTTTTGATAGAATCTTATCTCTAAATCTATTATCAGATGTTAATGAAGTACATATTGCTGTAACTCATACTCATCCAGATCATATCGGTAGTCTAGGGAGTTTAATATTCTATTGTTATTTTATTAAGAAAATTAAACCAATATTCCATGCGGCTGATATTAAATCTTTTGAACTACTTGATATTACGGGAATTACTCATGAACATTGTTATCTTTATAATTGCATTTCTGATCAAGTTGCAGATATTAAAAACTTAAACCTTCAATTGTTATTTATTCCAACTAAACATGTAAAAGAAATAGATTCTTTTGGAATATTACTTTTAAATATAGTTACAAAAGAAAATGCTTATTATAGTGGAGACAGTTATGAGATACCAAAATCTATTTTATATGGTTTAGAATGTAGAGAACTTAATTATCTATATCAAGATACTTGTAAAGCAGATTATGATGGAAATGTACATTTGTCATTGAGAAAACTTACAGAACTGATTCCTGAAGGATTGAGGAAGAGCGTTTATATTATGCATACTGATGAAGGTTTTGATTTTGATAAAGCAAAGGAATTAGGATTTAATGTTGCTGAAATTGAAGGAGGGATTGAGTAAATCATGACAGACACAAACAAAATATATCAATCAAAAGGTTATCAGAATCGCAAAGAATTTATTGAAAGTTTAGTGGAAGATATTGATATTCCTTTGAAAAATGCATTGGATATTCTAGATAATGAATATTTTGATGAATTGGTTTGGTTATTGAGTCATGGGATTGATGAGAAAGTAGAGGAGGATAAATAATGAGTAAAAATATATCTATATACACCAGAAAACAAAATATCAAAAATGTAATTGACAAAATAATTACCAAAACATTCGACGTAGTATTATATCCATTACGCCTAGCATATAAGAAATATGATGGATCTGATTTGCAATCCAAACGAAAAGTTAAAAAAGATTACAAGAAAATAAAGAATGATATTTATAAACGACTATTGAGTGAAGATTACATTTATATTACCGATTTCTATATAGGAAACGATGATTATTATTATGAACTATATTCTATTTATAGAGAGTCATATGTTATACAATATTATACAAAGAAATCTGCCAAGGTTATTTTTGATGAGATAGAAGATGTTTTAAGAGCAGATGAGAGTTTAGTGGTTAAGAGTGTTAATGTTAGGGATTTATTTAAGTGTGTGAGCTATAAAGCAGATGATCGAGTTATTAAGGTTGGTATTGTTGATAAGGAGGAGAAATAAATAGTGATTAATGAATTTAAAGGTAAATACTATTTTCTAAGCAATTTCTATACCGCACCAGTAATGTATGAAGGTTTGCAATATCTTAATAATGAGTCAGCGTTTCAATCTGCAAAAGTCACTGACATAGAAAAGAGAAAACAATTTTGTTCAAAAGATCCTTCTACTGCTAAAAAGAAAGGAAGAAATGTTACGCTCAGACATGATTGGGAAAAGATTAAAGATCAAGTTATGGAAGATTGCGTTAGAGATAAGTTTACAAGGAATGAGGATTTAAAGCAAAGATTATTAGATACTGGTGATAAAGAATTGGTTGAAGGAAATACGTGGAATGATACTTATTGGGGTGTATGTCGTGGTAGAGGTAAGAATATGTTAGGTAAGATTCTTATGAAGGTTAGAGATGAATTGAGAGGATAAATACCTATAGAATGTATGTTTGAAAGGATAGTAATTAAAATTAAAAGGAGTGTTAAATATGAGTGATTGGAATAAGAATTTATATTCATGGGATTTTTATAAAATTCAAGCAGATGGATTTACGGGTTGGGATAGGTTAAATAATGATAAGGATATTTATCTTGTTGTGTTAGAAATTATAAAAGACAAAGAGAAATCATCTCAGGATATAGGAGTCGAGTTTGATGATATTTCACATGGAAATTTTCATTGGAGGGATTGGACTAAGAGTAGTTTGCCTTTTGTAGATGAAGGAGAAATTTATTGGTCTGGTTTTAATTTTCAATTTGCTGAAGATGCTAAGAGGTTTGTTGAGTTATATGGTGGCAATGGAAATTGGATGGATGATTATGAAGAGTTTATGATTCAATGTAATAATAAAAGGAATGGGAGATAATGATTATAGTTACAGAAATGTGCGATAAATGTGGTAATTATAGACCAATATTCAATAATGAATGGATATGTGACTTAACTCAAGAAACAGTAGTAGATTTTAGCAAATTAAACTTTACTAATGATTTGGTTATAGAATTTAAACCAGATGAAGAATCATATGCCATTGTAGATGGTCACAAAATATCTACCCTTTTGTGTGTTGACGAAATGGTTAAAAGAGGATTGTTAGTTAAACATGAGAATCAAGAAACTAAGATTTATGTAAAAGATGGCGATGAGTACAGAACAGAATTAAGAAAATGTACTGTGTATAAAAGCAAGTAATTATGAAATAGAGAGGAGGTATAATTAATGTTATCTGATATTAAACATGCTATAGAAATGAGCGTAATTAAATTCTGCGAAGATTCATGTTTTTATAGAAAAGCAAATGTATCTTATGATGATGGATATGAATTGCCTTGTACAGTAGATAAATGTTTTGTAGAAGAATATGCTGAGTATTTGTTAAGATAAAGGAGAAATAAAAATGATGAGAATAATAAAATTCCGTGGTAAAAAGATTTGTAGTAGTGAATGGGTATCTGGATATTATTATTGGAATGATTGTGATAATAAACCTTACATAATGATAGATTGTCATGAGGAATATGAGGTTGAGTTTGAATCGGTTGGTCAATATACAGAACTTCATGACTCTAATGGTATTGAGATATACGAAGGAGATATTATTCTATATAACCATAAATCACTATATGAATTAGTATTAGTTGTTTTTTACGATAATGATAAAGCGTGTTTTAGTGTTCGTGAACCAGATGGAGTAATTGCGCCATTGAGCAATTATATGAGGTATGTCATGAGTGTTATTGTAGGTAATATTTACGATAATATTGAGTTGTTAAATAAATAGTTTCAATTCAAAGACAAATTTTAAAGGGTATATGTAATATAAATATAAAAATAATAGAAAGAGGTTATTTAATGAATCCAATTTACAGTGAGTATATCCAATTCTTAAAAGATAAAACAAACGACGAGAAATTAAATATTCTATCTGAGGGATTTTATTGGCTAGATAGATCAATTATTAAATGTTATGATACTGAAGGGAAAATACATAAAGTATTAAGGATTCATATTGATGACGAATTAAATATTAGTGTGACTGATTATAAAGGAAAGAGTAAAGATAAGGAATTTATTATTGAGAGTTGGGAAGGGACTATTGAAAGGAATAAGAATAATTTACAGGAATTAGAAGATGAAAGTATTGGATTAATTAAAAGTAGTATTGAAAAATATGATGGGTATAGTCCGATTATCTTTACCTCTAGTGGTAAAGATAGTGAGTTGACAAGGTATTTAGTAAATAAATCACTAGAATTAAAATCAATAATAGATATTAAACCTATTATTATGTTTAACAACACATCTATGGATTGTGCCGATACATATAAAATGATTAAAACAATTCCAGATTGCATAACTATAAATCCAAAAGAAGGATTTTATCAAAAGATTAAAACAGTAGGAATTCCCACCCGTCATCATCGTTGGTGTTGTTCTTTATACAAGGAGGGTGCAACAAAAGAATATTTAGATGATAATGAAAAATATTTATTCTTTTACGGAATGAGAAATGAAGAAAGTTCTACTCGTTCTGGTTATCAAGATGAAAAGTTTGACGATAGATGGGGAGATAGAAAGTGGATGGGAATTCTCCCAATTAGAAAATGGACTGAGGAAGATGTGTGGTTATACACTTTTAAGGAAAATATAATATTCAATCCTAAATATAGAAATGGGTATGCGAGAGTGGGTTGTCATATTGTTTGCCCATACTATACAAAATCAACATGGGTGTTAGATAAATATTTTTATTCAAAGATGTATAATAGATTCCAAAAATTTTTAAAAGAAGATTTCCTTGAGAGGCAATTGTGGTGTGCTATGAATTGTACAGAAAAAGAATATCCTCTTTGTTGGAACGGCGGAGCTATTAGACCAGAACCTACAGAAGAGGTTATTCAAGAATGTGCTAGTTATAAAAACATCGAAATTGATATTGCGAAAAAGTATTTTAATAGAGTATGTGCCTGTGGTAGTAAAATTACTAAAAATGATGTAATTGCTATGAATATGAAATTTTTAGGAAGAGATATAGAACAATATTTATGCAAAAAATGTTTAAGAAAATTTCTAAATATTAGCGTTGACCAATGGAAAAATTACATAAAAGATTTCAAAGAAAGTGAATGTGCTTTGTTTTAGTAATAAATATGCTATACTTATCTAAGTTAGTAAAGGAGGTTGTCTTAAATGGAAGAGTTTATTGATGGTGTTATGGTTCGTACAATTGATGGAGAACGATATTCTGATTTTAGTGTTTGGTTAAAAGTTAATGGTTACAAAACTAAAGAAGATATTTATGAGGATTCTATTGTTAATGGTATGTCTGAAGAAGATGTTGAAGAAAGTATAACTAAACTAGAAGATGAATTTTTAGATTGGTGTTCTAATAATGATATAATTGGAGAAATTTAAAACATATATCCTAAATTATCTAAAAGGACTTCTCAACTTAAAATGCTGAGAAGTCCAAATAATTAATCATCTTCCATAGGTTCAAATTTGTATCTTATTTTCTTCATAGGCACAGTTCCATATTTAAATCCACAAGCAGATTTTACAAACTCTTTAATATCTGTACAAAAGGGTAAATTATGAATCATCGTAAATGTTTTTTCAGCTTGAGGTTTATATCCGGTGCGAGCGTTTTCACAGACTAAAAGATTGATTGTCAATTTACCTTTCATGAATGACACTCCTTTGTTGGTTTTAGATTAGTATACCATAAATGAGATATATGATAAAATATTAGAAAGAAGGAATTTATATAAAACCAATATTCGTTGAAGAAAAAATATTCCTTGAGAAAAGATTAGGGTTGGAACTGCCAACCGATTGCTGGAAAGACGGATCTAAAATATACTTAGACCCCACTTGTACCAAACCATTATATACTTTTAAAGTAATAAATAAAGAAATTAAAATCACAAAGGATAACTCAAAGTTATTTGCGGAATATAAACAAAAGAAATTAACAGACTTAATTGAGTTATATGATGATAAACTCTCACAACAAAAACAAAAATCTCTTGACAAAACTATAGAATATATTGCCACACACACACACACACACACACACACTATAGGTACGTTATAAGTCATAGTGGAGGCAAAGATAGTACAGTTACATATGACATTTGGTTAAAGGCATTAGATGTATTAAAAGAAAAGCAATCAGATATTTATGATAATCTCAATTGGGAAATAAATTTTTCAAATACAAGTAATGATACTGCTGATACATATAAATACATTAAAACATTGCCTAAAGACAAATTGAATATCTTAAACCCGAAAATTGGATTCTATCAATGGATTGTCAAAGTAAAAAATTATTTTGTTCCATCTGCAATGGTTAGGAATTGTTGTAGTACATACAAAGAAGGACAAATAAACAAGTATTACAATAAGAAAGAAAATATTACAATGGTCACTGGCGTTAGAAAACATGAGTCAACAAAAAGAGCTAAATATGATTTTGTAATGGATTCTGCATTTAGAACAGTATTGCATGGAAAAGATAATCTTGCGAAACCTTGGATTACATTAGCACCAATAGTTGAATGGAAAGATGAAGAAGTTTGGTTATATATCTTGCGAGAACAATTAGAATATAATAATCAATATAATGTGGGGTTTAATAGGTGTGGTTGTTTGATTTGTCCATACCAGAGCGACTATATAGATTTGATCATCGAAGAAAACTACCCTAAACAATGGGCAAGATGGTTGGAAATATTAAAGAAAAATTATGTAATTTGGCATGTAGGAGAACACCTAAAATGGTCATTAGAGGAGTGGTTAAACGGAAAGTGGAAACAAGGAACAAGTAAGGAGTATGAATTAATTAACCTTGCACAAACAGATGAAAGGGTTAAGCAGTTGGCAGAGATAAAAGGAATATCTGAAATAATGGCAAAGAAATTTTGGAATAGGAAGTGTACCTGTGGTAAAAAATTAAATCCTACAGAAATTGCTATGAATTTTAAAACTTTTGGTAGATTTGAGGGAGTAGCAAATGATTTAAGGCAATTATTATGTAAAAAGTGTTTTTGTGAACAAGAAAGAATCACAAAGAAAGAATATGCTGAACTTACATATAGGTATTTAGAAGAGGGTTGTAATTTATTCTAATATAATTATTAAGAATAATAACTTCCCATGAAATCCAGATTTTATGCTATATTTGTATTTGAAAAACGGAGTATGAGTGAGCATTTGAAAGCATTAAGGAGGTAAAAATATTAAAGAATATAAAATAAATAAAATTACTAAACAAAAAGCAAAGGAAGTTTTAGATAAATATCATTACCTATCTCATCAAGGATTTTCATTTAGAAGTGGATACAATTACGGTTTATTTTCAAGTGATAAAATAATCGGAGTAGCTATATTTCATACACCATCTGTTCCAGAAACAGTAAAAGGAATGTTTGGATTAGCTAGAGACCAACAACAAGGAATATATGAATTAGGTAGATTAGCTTTAGATCCAAACATATATGAGAAAAATTTAACTTCATGGTTTCTTAGTAGAGCAATAAAATTGATGAGAAAAGAAATAGAAGTCAAGGCAATATTATCATATGCTGATAGTAGTTTACACAATGGATACATATATCAAGCAACTAATTTCAAATATTATGGATTAACTGCACCAAAACCAGACTTTTGGATATTACAAGAAGATGGTTCGTATATAAAACATCAGAGAGGAAAAGTTAAGGGGTTAGTAGGAGAATGGAGACCAAGAAGTAGAAAGCATAGATATTTGTTAGTGTATGATAAGCAATTAAAGTGCCTATGGAAAGAGCAACCTTATCCTAAAGGAGATAATTTGAGTACATATAATTACAACACAAATGAAGTTAAAGAATTAAGCCCTTGCATAAATACGTAAACAAAAAATAATTAATAATCACCTCTTGAAAATATACTTCGAGAGGTGTATACTTAATTTAGAAAGTATAAAGGATGGTGTAAAACAAATGACTAATCATTATACCGACAAAGCCGTTACACTTACTACATATGATGATAGCGATCCAGAAGTAGACAAAAATTTTACAATTCCTACTGACTACGCTAGAGAAAAAATTATGCAAAAACGACATCAGACACTTGAATATTTTTTAGATAATTATACTCTGGAAGATACAGAGTGGTTATTGATAATGGCCAAAATTGATGGAGTGTTGATTTCTTAAGAGGAGGTTTTTATTTTGAATATAGAAAAAGATAAGTGGTATGTTAATTCAAAACAATCAAAAAGATTTGTTCATGATATTACAACTGGTACAGATCAAAGATCAATTGTAATTTACTCTACGACTGGATTAGAAAAAGACAGCAAGAAAAATCTGTATCAAACTTTTTTAACATGGTGTAAAAAGTAAATAAAATTATATTTTCCTTGGTATTTTGGAAGGAGTGATTATATAGTGAAAACCGAAATGATCAAATTTTCCACAGGAAAAGAAATTGAAGTTATGAAAGAAAATCTATCAGAAGGTAAGAAGATTTTGATAGCAGAAGGTTATCGTCAATGTGCAAATGTTTTGTATATGAAAAATGGAAATATTTTAGCTCATTATAGTAAATTTCATAAAGCGTGGGTCTTTGAAAAAAGTGAATTAGGAGAGTGTACATAATGAAATTAAAAGCGTTTGATATTGATGATATATTATTTGAGACAAATATTTATTATCAAATTGGAACTATAGATGAAATTAAACAAAAACTTCAACCTTATGTCTTATATTTTAAAAATGATGATAGTATTGGAATCTGCCTTGAAGATCAAAAGAAAGATATTGTAAAAATATTAAGCGAATATGGAAAACTGAATTTAAAAGGTAATTTTACTAATCTAGATACATTTTTTATTGCAGATTATGATTGGGATAACATTCAATTAGGCAATATTGAAATTGATGGCCAAATTGTCTGGAAGGAATTTGGTAAATCACTTAATAGAAATGAAAATTTATTACTCTATGCAGGAGACAAGTTTGAAGAAGAATGGTATAGGCTTCAAAGGATTGCTTTAAGAAAAGCTCTTGATATAGAATTAGATAAAATTAAGAAAAATATTGAGATAGCAGAAAAAGATTTCGAGAAACATATGGGGATTCATGAGCTTAAATAATCCTAAGAAAGAATGGTTTTATAGGTATGTGGAGGGGATATGTCTATGGAAATCTTAATTAATAGCACCAAAGGTATCAACAAAGAATTTCTAAAATTAGATCGTAAAGATTGGTTAAAAATTATGAATACTAATCTAAATGTTGGAATAGTTATTTGTAGGAAAAATGATGAAGTTTTAAAATCTATGATATACAATAATACTGCTACTATTTATTTCGAATATGAAGATAAAACAATGTTCTATAGACATTATGATATCGATATATCTGATTTAAAATATTATCTAGATACACTTATAGAGCAAGATAATCTATGGTGTATGAATTATATTACTTATCTTATGGGTAGATGGTTTAGAATTGGTGATATTCTAATTTTCCCAAATGGTAAAAAAGGTATTGTACTTCCTCCAAAAGAATCATATAGGAGTGGCGTTCATTATAGATTAATTAAGAAAGATGGTAGTTTTGGAGTAAAGGAATTGTCCATGCATAGTGGTAATAATCCAAAAGTAGAAAGGAATTAAGAATAAAATCTCACTTTAAAGGAGGATAAACATGATAAAAATAACCTTAAAACTTCCAAGAACAAATGAAAATGGTATAAAATATACTGGAGATGCAGACAAATATTTAAATCTACCTATTACTATTAATGATAAAGTGATAGGAGTGGTCACAAAGATTCTGAATGATTCAGATGGTTATATAGAAGTAGAAGGAATGCTATATAAAGCAGGAGCAAATCTTGTAAATATAGAGGATTCTTATTTCCCTTCTGAAATTGAAATACGTTGAAAGGTAGAATTTATAGTATATGACACATCTCTAATATTATTTAGTATAATGTAACCACAAGTAAATTAAAGGAGGCAATCATAAATGCCAAAGCTTAAATGTCCATTATGCAATACAAATCTAAAACTCAGTGTAGGATTCACAGGATGCGATTGGGACACTGTAAAAGGAGAAGGGTCAGGGTATGGTTGGGATGTTAGTTTAGTCTGCTTAAATGATGATTGTAGGGCTTTATTTACTATAGGACATGTTAGGAATGAATATGATTTTGCTGAGATGAAAGATGGGTTAAAGTGTGTTGAATAGTTTGTTATATTTTGAAAAAAGTGGTAAATTAGAAAGGATGATTGTTTATGAAATTAATAGATTTTGCAAAACTATTTGATTTTGATCTTGCTCCTTATGTCAAAGAAGGTAAAACAACATGTGAGGGATTTCGCGTTGTAATTCCAGTATCCGGTGGTAATATTGTTATTATGTTAGATAATTCTAGAAGTAAGGTCTTAGGGATAGTTAATGTTTATTAATTATCCCTTGGAATCAAAAGTTTCAAGCGATGGAAAGGAGGAAATTATTATGGAAATAGAATCAATTCAAGAAATGACTATTATGACTTATAATTGTTTAAAAAGGAATGGAATCAATTCTTTAAAACAGGTTATAAGTATGTCAGAAGAATCAATGAGCAATTTAAAATATATGAGTCATTGGAAAAAGAGAATTATAAATGAGATTAAGGAAATTCAAAAGCAATATAGCATGAAATAGATATTTCTTGGGAAAGGAGGAATTGTATGAAAACTAAATGTCTTGATACTTTAGAGTGGTTTATTAAAAAATCTCAGATAGATAAATGGAGTCTTGACTATGATAAAAATATGGATGTTAAAACATTTGGGATTATTGATATAGATGAATACGATGGATATGTTTTTTATTCCAGTTTTGCATGGTGGGAAAAGAGTATATGGAGTAGTAATTAAATAGACACACAATTAATAGATGAAAGGAGATAAAAGATTAATGGTGTTTAGTAGTGAATTTTATGATTATTGTTTAAAACTAGGACTTATGCCTACAGAAGAAGGATATAAAATGTGGCTTAAAAGTAGAATCATAAGATGAAACAACGCACTTTATAGTATATAAGAAGGTGATTAGAAAATGAGTTTAGTTGATGATGCAAGGGAAACTGCCAAATATATCAATGAGTTATTAAATGGTGATTCACAAAAACTAGAAAGGATTTTCAAACATCTTTGTATACATGATATTATAATTTATCATGCTTCAAAAGAACAAATGATAGATATTTTTAAGGACATATAGCCACTATAAAATGGCGAATTTATAGACTTTATCACTGGAAAATCATAGCAATATCAAGTATAATAAGAGCATGAGAGGTGTAAATCATGCAAGATATTATTAATACGATTAAAATTTCAAATAATCCTAATGAAGTGAAACAAATTCTAAAACCATTAAAAATCAAAGAAGTTATCAAAATTGCAAAAGGTTTAGGTGTTTGTATCAGAGGCAATGAGAACAAAACTGAAATAATTAATAATATTATTTTAGGGATTATGAAATAGAAAGGAGAATAAATTAAATGTTATTTTCTGTTTTCGCAAAAGATTTTATCCACGGTACTGTAGTACAGCATAATATGACTGTAGATGAAATTGTTCAATTATTCAGTGATTGGAATGATGGCAAAGATATTATTGTTAAAAATATAATCATAAAAAATATTAGTATTGAAACAATTAGTGTTAAAGAAACAGAGGTGGATTGGAAATAATGAACGAAGAAGATTTTATGAAAGAGTTTGTTGAATTCAAAGATATGTTCACAATTAAAGAGTGTGATGGAATATGGGAAACATGTCAATTAGAAAACTGTAGTTGTCGAGATAAATGTGTGAAGGGAGAATATAATATTTGAAAATAAACATTAAGCAAATAGGTCTATGGTGGAAATGGGACGAATACTGCAATAATTGTGGTAAGCAAATTAGAGATGATAGTTTTTCATCAAGTGCTGAACCTGACGAAGATAAGCCTGATTATTGCTTAGAGTGTGTGAGAAAAATGTTAGATGGTATTATTGATAAGTCTTAAGTATAAATGCAAAAATAAAATTTATTAAAGTAGTTGACTTATGAATTAATGGTATGGTAGAATAGGGTAAGAATAAATTTTGAGAGGTGGAAGATAAAATGGAAAAGAAAAAAGTTAGATTTACTATGGTGGTCACTAGGGAGTATGAGATTGATTTAGCCGATTATCAAAATATGGGTAGTGAAAAACATCCAATGCCTCCTTGTCAAACGATTGAAGAAGCATCTAACTTTGATTGTGAATGTATTGCGGAAGATCCATTTGCCTTTATTGATGATAAAAATACTGAATTAAAAGTTACTTTTGAGGTATTACCTTAATAAAGTCTTAAAGCCTCATTAACATAATTTGCCCAAATTGCCTGTGCTGAGATGCGAAAGGTGAGCTAATCTTATAAGTGACTAATATAAGATAGTTGAAGTGTAATGGCAAGCATCCTAATTTTGCAACTGGGTTAGGATGAAGACGCTCCTTCCCCAAGAAAATGAACTTAGGGGGATTTATTTTAAAATTGAGAGGTGGAATCAATTATGAAAAAGATCGTGATATGTATTGACAAAGAGAGTATTCCTGATGAAATTGAAATGAAATACGATGGTGACACAAATTCTGCCAAATTTGATAAAGAGGTATACAATGAAATTTTAAGGAATATAAAGTTTACCGTCGATTTGACTAGATAAAAGACGAATTTGAAAGGATATGAACTATTATGATTGAATGTCCCTTTTGCAATAGTTTATCAATTTGTAATGCTGACGATGAGGATTATTTATTTTACTGTGAGGACTGCGAGGAATCATTTGGGAGATATTGTGAAGTAGCAAAATGTCCATTTAAATATGAAAACGAAAAATTATGTAATCATTTTAATAATGGAGTTTGTATAATTGAATAAAAATTAAGATTTATCGTATTTTAAGGAGGAAAATGAAAAATGGATGACCGTACAACTATTGGGCATGAAAGTTTCGCAATGCTAGGTATCACAAGGAGTTCATGTAATTTTGGTCAAAATCTATTTGGAAGTTCTGTTCAACATAATCACACAATCAAACTCAAGATTGCTCCTGCTAAAATTGACAGACATTTAAATAGAGATTGGTTCCATGCTAATTCAAAACCTTATATTGAGGTTGAGATGTCATATTCACAATTTGCAGAAGCAATTACTTCTATGAATATGGGTGATGGAGTACCTGTTACACTTAGGCGTTTAGATGGTAAAATGATTGAAGATTGCCCACAATTTGATAAACGACAGGAATTTGAGCAAGAATTTGAAAAGGAAATGCAAAAGATTGGAAAGTCACTTAAAGTTTTAACCGAACAGGCAGAATTACTATTAAGTGAGAAAAAACCACCGACTAAAGCAGACAAAGAAACTATTCTTAAGGGGATTAAGGCTCTTAGACAAGAAATTGAAAGTAATGTTCCTTTTATTCAAAGTAGCTTCAATGAGCAAATGGATAAAACTGTTCTCGAAGCAAAGGGAGAATTTGAAGGTTTCATGATGCATAAAGTAATTTCCACAGGATTAGAGGGATTACAGAAGGAATTTAAAATGCTTGGAGATAATGAAGAATAATCCGAGGAAATTATTCTTTTCTGGGAATTTAAAATTAGAAAGGATTTGATTAATTATGTATAATAAACCAATTCCATTTATAAACTTCTTCAAAACCAAAAGAGTCATAGAACTTGCCGATTTAGTAACTACTGAAATTGAGGCAACCGAACAATATTATGTTCACAAATGCAGATATACTAATGAGTATGGAGAATCATATTCAAATGGAGATATTATTAGTAAAACTGAATTTTACATGATTCTGCCTAGAGCAAAAAGACCAATTGTGTTAAGTGATACTTACATTGATTTAGGATTTAATTTGAATTAAGATATTTATAAATTCAAATATAATTATTGTATTTTGTCTAACAACATGATACAATAATTATATTAAATCTCTAAGGAGGAATTACATAAAATGATCAGACACATAGGATTTGCTTGCATGAGCAAAAAATGTAATACCAAATATCAAACATTCAGACTAGCTTCATTTAGTGAATACCGATTAAAACAAGCAATTACTCACAATCTTAAGGAAACCGAACGTACAATTCAACATTGTATTTCAGAAGGAATTAAATTATTTAGATTAAGTTCTGATCTTGTTCCTTTTGCTAGTCATGAAATTATGAAAGATATTGATTATATGTCTTGGATGCAATCAGATTTAAAAAGAATTGGAGGTATAGCAAAAAATAATAATATGATATTATCAATGCATCCATCTCAAATGTGTGTATTATCAAGCAATAAAGATGAAGTTGTAAATAATTCTATCAAGGATTTAATGTATCATTATGATATTCTCAATGCTATGGGCCTGAGTGAATTCAACATTATTATTCATGTTGGTGGAGTTTATGGTAATAAGCAGGAAGCAATGCAAAGGTTTGTTAATGTTTTTAAAAGTTTACCTGTGGATTTAAGGAATCATATCTTGCTAGAGAATGATGACAAAAGTTATACGATTAGTGATATAATGGAAATACACAAGGAAAATGGTGTGAGAGTTGTGCTAGATTTGCACCACATGTACTGTAATAATGATGGTACTGAATTAGATTTAGAAGCGATATTTGCCACTTGTGGGGCTGGAAAAGTACCTAAGATTCATCTTAGTTCACCAAAGAGTGTTGAAGCGTTCAGAAGCCATTCTGAAATTATTGATTTTGATTATTGTAAGGATTTCTTTGAGAAGTATAAGGGATTAGAATTTAATGTAATGATTGAGGCGAAGGATAAGGATTTAGCTGTAGAGAAGTTTATTGAGGATTATAGGAGGGAAATTAGATGAAAATGTATAAATACATCAATGAGCCACATGATGATATTCAAAAAGAGGTATTGTGGAAAACTGCTTCAATACTTGCCAGTTATTTAAAACCTGAAGATGATACAAAATTAAGAGAAGAATTTAATGTTTATAGGGATACTCATGCTGAAAAAGATGAAGAATTTGAGCCTTGGTATGTGTGGGTTATGAATAGACTTGATGTAAGTGTTACGATTAAAAAGTAATCCCAGAAAAGTGTGGTTTTAAACCAAATAAGGAAAGGAGTGATTTTAGTGTCAATTACCCTAATTAAAGTTGCGGAACATATTATATTTAGTGGAGTAAAAACAAGTGAAGAATTTAATGAAAAAAATTAAAGGCCAGTGGGAATACAGAAAAGGTAAAACCATTTCAGATATCAATTTAGCAGTACAAAAAGGATTAAAATTGGGTAGAGGTAAGACTGAAAGAGAAATTGATTGTATTGCTATGTATTTAGAAACTGTTTTGAAGAAAGTAAAAGCTCCTACTAAAAAGGGAAAGATAAACATGACATTTTTAGTTAAGGTTGAAAACACAGATGATGAAACAATTGCAGGATTATTAGAATACGGAACAGTAGATGATATATTAGTGGGTAATATTTGCATAATGACAGCAGATAAAGAATCTAAAGACAAAATTAAATTATGCTATGGAGTTTTAAGCGTAGAAGAGGATGAAGATTTTAAAGCTATGAATAAGTAAATTCATTTGTTTGAAAGGAGGATAATTAAAATGAAAATTGATTTAAAATTACAAAGCGACACATATAATACACATTGTGAAAATTTAGTTTTAAGTTTTGAAATTATTGAAGATAAAGATTATGTGTGGGTTCAGCTTGGAGATAGAGAAGTTGGAGTTAAAAAAGATGAATTTAAGAAACTGTTGTCTATTATCTAATATTAAAGAAAGGTGTGTTTATATTAATGAATGTAGGAGATATTTACAATGCTGAGTGGAGTCAAGAAGTAGGTAAGAGTGAAGAATGTCTAGTGATGATTAATAATGTTCTTTCTAAGGAAATGGTTATTGTTGCTCCATTGATGAAATGTACTTCAAAAGAATATAGTGAAACAAGATTTGCAAATGGAATGCGGTTTGCCATCGAGAAAGGACAAGGAGGTATGACTGAAGATAGTATAATGTTAGTTGATCATTCTCGATGTGTTAATGTATCAGTTCTAAAGAATAAAATTGGTAGAGTAGATAAAGAATTGAGAGAATTTATATCTAAAAAATTACAGGGTTAACTTCCCGTCAATATCTAGTTTTAAAGTGTAAGAAAGAAAGGAAGAGTTTAATGAATTTAAGTATAGAGGAATCAATTGAATTGTTTAAAAAGGTTGAAGAAAATAGAAATTATGATAAATATCGTTTTATGGTAGATCAAATTGTTCGTTCAGGAAAAGTTTACGAAAGCACTTATGACTATCTTAAAGAAAAGATTGAAAATGGAGAACTCCCTCCTGAAGACGCTTTTGTTTTATTTGTCTCCAATATCAGAAATACTCTAAAAGTTTTAACTAATATTGAATATTTAATTGCATCAAAATTAGAAAACAAATCAATCTAAGAATTGATGCTATTATATTGGAAGGAAGTTTGTCGAATGATAATTATTATATTAATACTTATTTTAATACTATTTATTGTTGGTTGTTTCTTTTTTGGAAACGATATAGAATGTCAACAGAGACATGATAAATGTGTGAAAGAGTATCCTTTTTGGTGGGATTAAAAATTATTTATAGTGGATTAAAACTTTGATTTTGTTTGAGGAGGGAATAAGAAATGGGAAAATTAACATTAGCTGAATTCGAAGCAATAGACAGAATTAAAATTGATGCCTTAATATCTTTACTTATCAATGAAGACATTATTGATAAAAGTGAATTATCAAGACTTATGAAAAATAGTATTAATAACCTTGTTGATTGCAGTAGCAAAGAAAACATCAAAGCAGAAATTAGTATATTTTTAATGAATTTATAAAATATAGGAGGAATTAATAAATGAAAAAAGAAAAAGAAGGAAGTTTTCTATGGGTTATGCAACAAGTCGCTAAATATGAGACTGCTTTAGCAAGTTGTGCTATTGAAGGAAATGAATTTGGAAGAAAACATTTGAATGCCGTTAAAGGTATGGATTTAGTTGAAAAGTATAAGTATTTGAAGCAGGTTTTTGATATGCTTGAAGAGAAATATAGTTGATTTTTTTTGTAAATTAATGCTTGACATATTGTAAGGAATGTATGAGAGGAGTTTATATCATAAATGGAAGAAATTAAAGAAATACAATCAATTTTTATTGCGAAAGATGGAAAGAAATTTAAAAGTAAGATTGCTTGTCAAAATTATGAGGATAAATTAGATAGAACTGAGTATAAAAACAAAATTAAAACAATGGATCTGGATGAATTAAATATTCAAATGGTAAACTTTTTAGGTGAGA
>Ga0209000_1001053_pt1 | contig 19581 bp, 24 predicted proteins | sample RifGroD2_FD_183998 | JGI IMG/M metagenome (GOLD analysis project Ga0209000, IMG submission 183998) | Groundwater microbial communities from Rifle, Colorado, USA - Groundwater D2 (SPAdes) (version 2) | ecosystem: Environmental > Aquatic > Deep subsurface > Groundwater | place: Rifle, Colorado...
CAGCACCTTTGTCACCACCGTAACCAAAATTACCAGTATCGAGAACCTTCTGAAATGCCGCTACGGTTTCCTGCTGAGTGCGAATCTCTTCTTCAATAGCAGCAACTTCGATATCTTGCTTTTTCTTGATATAGGCAGATAAAGAAATTATACGCTCGTCATAATTGTTTTCAGCTTCTTGCAATTCATACTTACGAGCATTTGCATTTTCAGAGAGTATTATTTCATTATGAGATTTCTGCAACTCGGCAAGTTTTTCATTAAGTCGTTCAGCAGCACGGAGGAGTTTATCGCCGTTACCAGCACCACTTGCAGCATCGTCTTCACTTCCACCAAAATTTATATTTTTAGGCGGAGGAGGAGCGTATACACCACCAAATTTGCTAGGGTCTGGAAACGAAATAGAGGTATTATTAATTGCATTTTGTAAACTTAATACACGTTCAAGTTCAGCTTGAAGAACTTTTATCTTATTTACAGTTTCTTCAATATGCTTTTGATCTTCTTTAGGATCTGCAAACAATTTAAAGTCATACCATTTCTTACCTTCGGTAGAACCAGCAGCCAAACTTTGTGAAAGGGCATCTATTTCATTTCTTAATGCTTCGGCTTTATCAACGTTATTATCATAAACACCAGCTAATTTTTCAACATCATACACAAGTACATTATACTTGTCCACCAAGCCACCTAAACTAAGGTCTTGCTCCCCAAAACCAATATTTAGATGCTTCATTTGTTCATTTAAAAACAATAAAGCAGCACCAGCCGCTACATATGGATTTGCTTTAACAGCAGCGTTTAATTCTAACTGTGAAACTTTAGCGACTACTAACAAACCTCCCAATACCATTATATCATTGGAATACGTTTCCAAAGTATTTATAACACTATGAATATTTTCAAAACCGCCGCTAATCATTTTAGCAATGGCATCTTTATTCTTGATTCCATACTCATTTACTTCTGTAAGCTTTGCAATTATTTTATCAAACTCAGGACCAAAGCCATCGCGTAATATTTCATCACGAATAGTCGCAAGAGTGGATTTCTGAGTTTCCCACAATTTGTTTATATCATCTTGAGCAACTTTGAAACCATCCAACATAGCCCCGGCTTTCTCAATAATAAGCCCATAATTGTCAGCTTCTTTTGAATTTTCCTTCCAAAGTTTTAAGCTTTCTTTTAAATTCCCATTATCAAGAGAATTTAAAAGTTTAAATAGCTTATTGCCTGTTCTATCTTCACCCCGAACGAACGCAGATATTTCTTGGCTAAACTGCATATCTCTATTAGGGTCATTTGCAGTTAAAGCAGATAAAGCATTTGCAATGTTTAAGAAACCTTGTTTTTGCTTTTCGTTATTTGAATCAAGCAAAACACCTTGTAACCTAAACTGGTGGTTCATATCTTCAAGGTTTTTACCAGAAGCCGCCGTTTGAGTATCCATTTTTATCAAGGCTTCTTGCGTAGCTTCAACATAGGCTTTGTTTTCTTTATAAGCCTCGCCTACATCTTTAACCCCTTTCTGCATTGAAGTTATAATGGCAGCGCCAGATATTGAGGATGCTTCGAAGGACTCAACGGCGTCCATCGCTATTCTAGGAATGCTTCCGATAACACTCATGGTTGTATTAACCAATGAGTACAACAACTGAATCTTAACAATTGCAGCGGTAGAAGCTAAACTTAAAAGATTAATTCCTTTGGTGGCATTCCTAGCAGGATCGCCAGAACTCAGTTCTTTCAAACGTTTGAGTTCGGCGTTCATTGAAGCATAAGCGCGTTTTACGTCCGTACCTGACTTTTCCCCGCTATTTTTAATATCATTGAATGCAGCTACTATCTTAGCCTTTTCTGCGTTTATATCAGAAGAAGACATTATTTTTAAAGTTTCAAAAGGCTTCTTCCTAACTTCTTCAAGTTGTATATTAGCAGCCTTCTCACTTGCAATTCTTTCTTCATTAAAGCGTTTGTTCATTGCTAAAGCTTCAGCTTGAGCAACGGCCAACCGTTTCTCAGAAGCTATTCTTTCAGAAATAAATCTTTCATGTATTCTGAAAGCTTCTTCTTCGTCGCGCTCATAAGCAAGATGATTAGCCCGCTGTACTGCTATCTTAGCTTCATAAAGTCTTTTGTCAGCAGCAATTTTAGCTTCGTTAAACTTTTCATTTATACGAAACGCATCTTCCTCATCTCTTTCGTAGGCTAAGTGATTTGCTCTCTGTGCTGCAATCTTTGCATCGTAAACGCGCTTATCTGAAGCAATTCTTTCTTCATTAAAGCGTTTGTTCATTGCTAAAGCTTCAGCTTGAGCAACGGCCAACCGTTTCTCAGAAGCTATTCTTTCAGAAATAAATCTTTCATGTATTCTGAAAGCTTCTTCTTCGTCGCGCTCATAAGCAAGATGATTAGCCCGCTGTACTGCTATCTTAGCTTCATAAAGTCTTTTGTCAGCAGCAATTTTAGCTTCGTTAAACTTTTCATTTATACGAAACGCATCTTCCTCATCTCTTTCGTAGGCTAAGTGATTTGCTCTCTGTGCTGCAATCTTTGCATCGTAAACGCGCTTATCTGAAGCAATTCTTTCTTCATTAAAGCGTTTGTTCATTGCTAAAGCTTCGTTATGAACTTTTTCACTATCGGTTAAAAGAAGATCGTCCAATCTACGCAAGTCAGTAACCATTTTTTCATAAGCCCTCGTTATATCTCCAGGGCTATCAGTACCAACTCTTTTTATTTCTTCAAACGCTTCTATTATCTTAGATTTCTCTGCTTCAACAGCACTTGTGGGCAAGATTCCTAAAGTTGAAAAAGAAGATTTTAAAGGCTGCTCGTTATACTGGCGAATCTTATCATTCATCGCCTTAAACGCTCTTGTTACTTCAGCGGTACTACGGTCAGCGTCTTTGGCTATCTTCTGATAATGACCTTCAATAACTCTAACATTAGCGGCTAAAAGTTTTGTCTGATACTCTAAAGCAATATCCGGCTTTATCTGTAAAGCGTTAAACGATTGTTCTAACTTATCTACATAACCTTTAGATGATATGGTCAATTGACGCATTGAATCATCGATTGCTTTAGTAGTATTCTTACCTTGTAAAGTTAAGGATTCAAAAGTGCCAATAGCCTTCTTTAACCGAGCTTCAAATTCATCGGTTCTGGCTTTTAAAGTTATCGTTGCGTTACTATTGGACATTTAAAACCCTCCCTCAAGCATAGCCAATTCAATCATTTCTTTAAAACGTTTCGCAACATTTTGAACTTCATACTCAAAAGCAGGACGCATAAAAGGAGACGCTTTCATTCCACTTCTACCATATTCAACAAACTTAGCATACCAAGCTATTTTAATACGCACAAAAACACGATAACCCACTTCACCAGGTTCAAGGTATTTTGGGCTAATCCTACCATACCGAATATGTTTCCTTAAATTAGTTGGATGGAGTTCAATATATTCACCCTTAACCAACAACTTATGATCTCGATCAGAATCATTGACAAAACGGACAGCCTCTTGCTTCATAAAAGCAGCAGACTCTTTTAATGCGGAAACGGTAATCTGTTTAGCTACCTTTTCACCAAAAGTAGCTAAACGCTGGCTTAGCATGGTCCAATTTTCATCATACTCAATTGCGAAACCATCAGCCATTAGATTACCGTTTTATAAGGAAGGATTAAGTACCAAAAATACTATCAGCATAAGCCTCTAATTCCTCGACAGTATATTTCCTTTCAGGCGGTTCGACAACAAAATTCATAAAATCGAGTGCTTTAAAAGGTTCACGCTGTTTTTTGGTATCTCGGTTGATGTTATGGTGAAAAGCCATTTGTTGGCCGTGACGTATTTCTGACCGATATTCCCCGAAAGGCTCGATGCCGTAATACCCTTGCAGCTCCCGAAGCTGCCTGGCCGTCATACCAGCCAACAAATGATCAGGGTGTCTGTACCCCAGGGCTACTGTTATTCGCCAAAGGTTGAGCCGTCCGGGGTCGGCTCGGAGGCGTTTCCCTCGTCACTCAGCAAACCATTCAACCGCTTGATGGCAATAAGGGCCGGTTCAAACTTCTTCATTGAGCGCCTTGCGAGCAGAGGAATATCTTCATCGACAAAAATTCGATTTCCTTCATCATCAACAATACCATATGCAAGCAAGGCCGGATTGAGTTTGTGAATATTTACCTTGAAATTACCATCAGCTTCACCGTCATCCATTTTGGCATATTCGCAAGCCGCAAGATAATCAGGACCGGAAATTTCACTTACTGTAACGCTACCATTACCAACCGAAACAACAACCGTTTCAAGTTTTGTTTCATTAAGCAAATCTTCTCTCGAAAAGCCCATAAACATTCTCCTTTAAAAGTTAAAATACCGGCTTGAAATAGTTCAAACCGGTATCAAGAAATAACTATCTATTTACGCCACGGTTACAGCACCGGAAATCCTAAACTCCATTGTACCAATCTGAACACCATCAACATTCAGATCAGGAATGGTCGGGAACTTCTTACAGGAAGCTGTAAAAGTACGAGTCTTAGCCGGAGTAGTAACTTTGTAAGAAAGCGCCGTTGATGCAAGGTAGGAAGCAAGTACAGCAGCTTGACCGGCATCAGATTCAAGAATATGAATATCTGCTGAGAACGTACCATTATCAGCCAAACCGGTACGATATTCCTTCGCCTCAGATTTCAGATCAGTGCAATCAATATCGCTGGAACTACCGGCAGACGGCTTGATGCCTTTTACTTCAAGAACTTCAATCCATGCTGTTGGTGTTGCGGTAGTATTGCCAGCATCAATAGTAATTGTTTTACCAACCGTATTGATATCGATAGCAAAGGTGTCGTTTGTTCCACCAGTTGCATAATGATGAACAACAGGAGTTTTACCATTCAGCAATGCGGCATCCGCACCGGTAAAACCAGCCAATGTAACAACATCACCATTTGCTACACCAGCGTGACCGGTAATAGCCAAAATAGTAGGATTTCCTACGGTAATGACGGTAAGAACTTCGGCAGAAGCAGCACTTCCAGCAACATGCAGCGTCGAACCTTGGGCCAATTGAGCGGCTACACTCATATCTTTTCTCCCTCAAATGTGGGTTAAAATAATTGAGTTAGATTTTATTCTAACCCATGTTACAAAATCACCGTGACCAGCAATAATACTCTAAATGTTTAACAAATCTATCTGTATCCGATTCATAATCATCAATACCATCACCAATAGGTGAATTTGGCAAGGAACCGGTTGCTGTTAAAGGATCTGTTCTACTTGCAACAGCAGCAGACGCAGCAGCGTTTGCAGCTTTCATGGCATTTTTTACATAAGATACTTTTGATTTAACGTCATTGTAAACAGTTCCATAAATAGAAACTTGCATTCGTTGACGTGTTAAATCGTCAGTATTTTTTAGCGTATTAAAAGAAGTTCCCCCAACTTGTGTAAATACAGCGTACAGATTAGGAGGATTGTTAACATCACCTTTAAAGATAATCGGATAAATTTCATCACCAAAAATAGGTTGAAGAATTGTATATATCGAATTACTCATGAACCTTTGACTCCAGTTTGACAAATCAAATAAACATCCCTATTCATTTCATCAACGTTTTGAATATTTAAAATGGAGTAAATTACATTTCCTTTCTTTGCCCTGAAAGTCGGCAACAATCCTTCTACATAGTCAATTCCAATTCGAACATCGGCTCCAGGCCAAGATGCTTGTGAAGCCTGTTTTTCATAGCTTCTCATGGTTTCAATACTTGCCCACATATTCTTGAACAATTGCCATGTAACGGTTACTGAGCCGTTTGAAGTATCTTTAACGGAAACCGGCTGCTCAATGCGAATAAGATGACGTTTCTTTCCTGTCTGCATATTACCAACCAGCTATTTTATAATTAGCAATCAAACTACTTGCAATCATTGGTATTTGAACTAAGCTTTGTTTATTTACATTACTGACAACAATTGTTTCAGGATTGTTATAAAGATTTGCAATATTAATCAACATCCATTGTTTAATGGCTTTCGGCAATTCAATTGTTTCGTAAACAGATTCTGAATTTAAAATTGTTCCATAACCGCAAACATAATTTATCGCAACTACATCAACATCATCTAAAGTAGAAGGCCAGCTTTCACCATAAACAGGCATTACCCTTGACGGTTGTTGTGGGAAAACATTATTCCCAGATCCTATTTTATATAAAGAAGGATCTATTGTTTGTAATATACCACTTCCGTCAAAATATGTTATACTACTTATTGACCGTAAAGGCGCGTTTGGTATTTCAATAATACCTCTACCTGAAGGGAATCCATCAAGTGTCAATATTTTATTTGTAGGCTTCAACGCTCTTCGTGTAACAGACTCACCCTGTTCACGAACAGCTTGAATAAGCTGAATAATATGTTCGGATTGGTTGCTTAAAGAAAAGCGAATTTGTCTTTCAACATCTTCAATTGTAACTAATTCATCTGAACCGTTTGCAATTATTTCAATCGGAAAAGCGTCTGTATCAAAAGGATCTACACCTACAACATCAGGTGCAATGGTAAAATAAATTGAAAAGATTCCACTTAAATCGGTATCACCTTCTTGCCATCTGTATTCAGCTTGTCTAGCTTCAGTATCTGTTATATAGCAACCAACAGCGCTTGCATCAATAATAACAGTATCATCAATATCAAGCATAGTACAAGTAACTACAGCTCCTGTAAGATCATCTTCACCAGGAATTGTGAAATAAAAATACGGCTGTAAATTGCCTTGTACTATTCTCGTTGACATTATTTATTACCCCAAACAGGTTGAACAACCGGCTTTGCTTCTTCAGCAGCAACCTTTTTAATTGCATCTACGTCAGGAGACTTACCGGCTTTCTCAACGACCTTTGACGGCATCATTGCTGTTTCATATTCAGCATATCCACCGTCTACCAGTTCCTTTGCCTCTTTCTCATCCAACGTGTACTTCACATTAGGATGCATCGTTCCTTCAGGACCGGAACTGATACTTTTCATTTTGATTGTTTTCATGCCCGAAACTCCTTTATGCTTTTTCGATCACGTATGAAAGAATAACATCAATGTGAGCAGCAGTGGCCAAGTTGCTACCAGCAGCCTGTTTTGCCACATAAACACCACTGTTTTCGTCATTGGCAATAAAGGAAGCACCGTCAGCAAGAACCGTCACGTTTGCACTATCGGGCTTGACCACCGCGCTCTGTGTAAGAGCTGCTACAGCAACCACAAAAGGCCGCGCGGCGCTTGCCGCCTGGGTCGTCACGATGTCAACAGATGTTGCGGTAGCGGCGCTGCCACCAATGGCGATCATTGTCAGATCGGTAATCCGATACTTGTATCCAGCCAGCGCGGGAAGAAGCGCCAGACCAGCGTTAACCTCGGCGGTCGTTGCACGAGTCCGTAGATTGAGGGCAACGCCTGTAATAATAGATCCTGACTGAGCATCGATCTTACCACCAGAAGCAGCTACCAATTCCTCAGCCCCCTGCTTCATGTACACTTTTGCACTTGTACCCATATTACGTCTCCTCAAATCAAAGGTGGTGTCAGCCACCTTTGATCATTGATATTATCGCTTATGCAGCAGCCGGACTATAGGCAATCGAAGAAGCCAGCAAGCCGGTCGTCAACTCAGGTTTCAACTTGCCGTTATAGCGAATTGCGGTAATTCCGAGAATCAACGTATTGGCAACACCAAGGGTTATCATTGGCTCCAGATAACGATGTTTGCTCGGCTCAGGCTGATAAATATCAACTACAATGGCAGACTGAGTAAGTGCCGCAGTTGTGGCCGTGACTGTATGAGTTGCGCCACCGGCAAGTTTTGTCATACCGGCGGTATTGTTCACATCATCACCGTTAATATCACAGGCAATTGTACCGGTTTCAAGCAGTGTACCGAACTCGAAAATGAACATACAGCCTTCGTATCCGGCCATATCAATAATGCTACCTTTTCGTGTCGTCTGAGCAGCGGCAAAATACCCGAGCACCTGATCGACTTTCACAGTATTTGACAAATTCTTCATAAACTACTCCTCAATATGTTTTGATTAAGCCCCATTTTACCGGGGCAAGATCACATTCAAATCATCCGCTATTAAGAAGCAGCGGTTTTAATACGGCAGAATGCTTCAGGAAGTACCGGCATTCCATCAAACTCGACTTCAAATTGAATACCAACCTGAGAAGTACGGGCAAACAATTCCATCAAACGTTTGATTCGCAGAGCCATGGAATTGACGGTCCAATACTTGGAAAAATCACCGAACATGCCCACATATTTACCAGCGGTAAATGTATTGGGGACATACTCGCTCATGAGCATCGGACGATTCAGCAACATATCCATTGCGCCAACAGTATTTGCAGTGTCAAAGATATACCGACCTTCACCGTCTTTCAGTTTGGCAACTTTGGCAACACCGTCACGATGGAACAACCATTTTGCCGTTTTCATGTACTGACCCTTCAGATTGTATTTCACACCCTTCAAAGCGTCCGGGGTAAAATTCGTAGTGGTCATATCAGTGGAGAAATCCCTGGTTGTCGGGATGCCTTTCGCATCCGCGACGAACAGCCCAAGAGGTTCCTGATTGCCAGTACCGAGCAGGAACATGTATTCCTTGGTAATGCCGATCATGTAGGCAATTGCATCAATCGCAATCGCTTCAGCATTCATACCATCAGCACGAAGCATCGCATCGGAAATCTTGATCAGCTTCTTGGCAAGGTGCGGCTTGAACTCCCGCTTTCCGAAGGTCAGACCGGTTTCTTCTTCGGACTCACCAATCTCGGAAATCATCTTGATCTGACCGGGATATGTTTCCAGGGTCGGGAAGCCCAGACCGTTGGCATTGGTGGTGGTGAACTTGGTTGATTCACCCTCGATAAATACATCGTCACGAACACGCTCAATAAGAGTCTGTACAAACTCCTGGGGAGCATTCAGGAAACCGGCCTGGGTATCACTCTGAGTACTCAGAGCACGTTTTTCCTCAGCGCTCATAGCCATAGGGCCTTCGACAAGAAGAGTGCGAAACGCCTGTTTACGCAATTCAACATCAGGACTCTGAACAGTCCGTTTATCCTTGCCATCAGTGTTGTTCACGGCAGTTTCAGCGGCGCGACGCTCGGCTTCCTGAAGTTTTACTTCGCGCTCAATTTCTTTTCCGAAACGTTTTTCATCTTCCATGTAAGCATCCCATTGACGCTCTTCCTCGGAGGACATGCTACGTTTTTCCTCTTCAGCCTTGTCAACCAGAATACGAGCGTCGGCAACAGCCTTAGTCCTCTTCTCCATCAATTCACGCAAATCTTTAGCCATCTTCTTCTCCTATACTATTTACCGTTTTGGTTTATACCCCTAAACCCGCAAGCTCCATTCGCTTACGCATGATATAAACCTTATGCCGACGCTCGGCTTCTTCTTGCTCTTTAACAGCAGCTTTAACAGATTCTTCTTCAACTTTCATATTTGTGATAATGCTTCTTACGGCGATATCGCAATTTGTATCAAGATACGCCGGATACGTTACAACTGAAACATCGAACATTTGATCAATTTTGCGAATTGAACGAATATACCCATTTGGAACATCAGGATCTTTACGGCATTCGTCACCACCAGACGCCACTTTAAAACCAAAAGAACATTGGGAAATATCGCCACGTTGCATGGATACTTGAATATCTTTTGAATAAGAAGTTTCAGGTGGATCGTTTTCAAAAAACAATCCAGTTTCATCTTCTTTCATCCGTAATGTTCCTGATATATTCCTACCAAGAATTTGGTTTGCGTCATGATTGATAAGACACCGAACGTCGCTTGTTGCTAAAGAAGAAGCAAAACAACCAGGAACAAGTTGTTCACGAAAAGTACCGATCATTCGACCTTCATCATAAATAGGCATTGACTGCGACAAGGTATTGAACTTTGCCGCATATCCACGAATAGTCGGAGCCTTCTTACCATATCCAGCAGTATCAACCCGAAGTTCAGCATCATAAGTTCTACGTTCAATGTCAAGTTTCATGCTTTACCTCGCTCACTAAATTGAATCATCTTGGCCTCAATATGAGCCAAATGCTTTTCTTCTTCAACTAATACATCGTCCAATAATATTCTACTTCCAAAATCTTTAAATTTATTACAAAGTTCAATTCCTTCTATAATAGAAGAGATGAGTTTATTTTTTTGATTAATAGAAAGATTCATCATTTCATCAACAGAAAATTCACAATCTTCAAACTCAAGTTGTTTGAAAACAATTAAACCGTCCAAATACAAAATACGATTTGCCAACCTTTCATTAGTTTCAAGGTCTTTTTTAAAAATGTTTTTCAACAAACAACCAATATTTTCATATCCACATTTAAGACATCTGGCACTACAAATTGCAAAAACAATATACGAAAGTCGTATTTCATTTAAACACTCATTCAAAGCCGCTATAACTTCAGGAGAACCTTTCATTTATTTTCACCCTCTATCGGTTCTTTATTATTTATATCTTCTTTAACAGGTTTATTTACAACTTGCTTTCCTGCCATATCGATAGGTAACATACCGGAAGCCAAATAATATTTCTTACCTTCAGGTGTGCCGGTCGGGTTTCTACCTTCATACCGGCAAATATCATCCGGTGACATACTACCCATCCCAAACATTCCCCGTAGATATTCAGTACGCGCTTTTGTATCACCACGAAGCATCTTATCAAAATCAAAATCAAAATAATAAGACGATTTCTCTGAATCATACAAAAGATCTTTGTTTAAACATTGTTCCCAATTGACAAACTCAGGGTACATCATGTGGGTAACAAAAATACTTATAACCTGTTCAGCAGAAGCATATGTTTGATTCTTATCACCAGATCTATTAATAAGAATCAACGGAACGTCCATAAATGAACAAATATCTTCAACTTGAAACTGGCGGCTTTCTAAAAATTGACTTTCAACCATGGTTAACGTGGTTTTCTCAATCTTCATCCCATCTTCAAGTATTAACGTCTTGTGTGCGTTATGCACACCTGCGGTTGCAGAATTTAATTCATTCTTTAAACGTTTATATGTTTCATCGGATAAAGTTTCAGGATGTGTAAACACCTTGCCAATTTGAGCACCGTTTGAAAATAAACGTGCGCCTTGTTCTTCAGTAGCTAAAGCCAAACCAACAGATTCCCGCATCAAACTTATAAGACGCTTGCCCACAATACCGTTAGTAGACATTCCTTTCAAATGAATTACTTCATCATCACGTAAAACAATTACCGAACCGTTCGAAGAGATATATTGATACCAAAGGGTATCACCGACATCAGGCGGCGGGGAATTTTCATTTATATAATTTACAGATCCATTTTTATCAATAATGTACGGAAACACCCTATCAGGGTCCATGGGGATGAGTTCATTAAGACCTCGCCCCGGATGATAAAGAATGAAACTATATGCGTTACCTCGCAGTTGCCTATGAATGTCCATCATTACACGCCATTCATAAGACGTTTGCCATCGGTTAGGACGTGCATTCAACAAACGTTGGCAACGATGATTAATAGCTATTTCATTATTACCATCAATCGAACGTATTACATTTAACGGCAACATTCCAATTGTTTTAGCTTTGCGGTTAACACAAGCGTAAACAGTTGAAACAGCTAATGCAGTATTAGGATTAACATTTTGAGCAGAGTTTGAAACCTTTCCACCGAAAATAGAAACTAGTTCTGGATCACCAGAAGATAAATTGTAGGTAGAACTTCTACGCTCAAATATAGGAGAAAGAAGTGCCATTAATTAAGCACCTTCTTTGATGGGATAGCGTTGATAAGACCGATACAAGATAAAAGAATACCGGTAACGATAAAGGAGATTGGAATGTGAATCTGATAAATACCCCAGAATATAGAACCGATTCCAGATAACAAAAAGAAATCACTTTTATCAGGAAGTAAATTTAAAATGTTTTTAAAGAATCGTTTCATTTATCCGGCCAAATCAAAGTTTATAAAATATCTCCTATTGTCAGATTTTTACTATACGCTCCAAACCCTGTCAAACATTTTTAACAACAAATCAAATTTATTGCCATTGACAGGTTCTCATTTGCTCGGAAAGACGCTTTGCCCGTTCAGGAGTTTGGGATTTTGCCCACAAACTGTTTAACATTTCCTTTGAGGCCGCTTCATAATTACCGGCTTCAATAAGCTTCAAAGTATCTTTAAAGCCAAGTAAACCATCTACACCAAGTTGAAACACCATGTTATACAACACGGCAGCTCGAATAAAATGTAAGTTACTAACCCAAGGCAATCTTCGTTTAACTTCTTCTATAATCAAAGAAGTTCTATTCTTCAATATGAAATCAGATTCTTCTTTTCTCAACCCACCACCTTTTCTTTTATCAATCAGAATACCAACGCCGATGGTAAGATATCCAAGCTTATCAGGATAAGCATAAAGTACTTCGCCTTCATCTAAACGCAATTGAGATTCTAAATCCTTAACATCTCTTTTCATATTATTTACCATACTGGTTTTGGAACTAACTCAATAGCTCCTTCAGGACAACAATCAATTAAACTCAATATAGCCATTCTAGTTTGTTCATCGTTACGATATCTATAATCGCTTACGAACACCTTACCTTTATGTTTAGATTTAAAATTAGCTAATCTATCACAATTAGGGCAATTCTTACATTTAGAAGGATCTGAAATTAAGTTCATTACGGTCCTCATAATTTAATGTCGATCTGTTGAACGTCTTCCTCCAACATCACATCCATTATGCTTGATAGTTGCTTCAATAACAACAACCCGTTCATTCAAATTGTTGCGGCTATTGAAAAGCTCAATCATGTTAGAAGATATTATCTTTTGACTTTCGGTATTGGCTTCTAACTGAGCACTTATTTTCGGTAAAAGTTCATTATGTTTATCAACTTTACCTAACAACCATTTTATCAAATAAACAAACGCTCCAATGTTTCCAACAGCAGCAATGATTGCTATTAAAATAGATTCAGTTGACATGCTCATCCTTTTCCGGCAATCATGGTTTTCATGGCAGTAAAAGATCCGAAGGTCTTTCCAAATTCTCTCAAGCCAGCGTAGGTGAAGGGAAGCACCAACAGGATGGCTATCACTTCGATTGACGGCGCGTCTTTCGACAAGGCATAATAAATAGCCGCCAAGAGGGAGATAGTAGCGTGGGATGGCCTAACGTATCTTATTCCTCCTTCAGACTTGTCCCCGGCTCTTACTGTCTCCTGAGTTTCGTGGTGTTCTTTCTGCTTGTCGTCCAATGCAAGGCGAGTCATTTCTTCCAGGTGCAATCGATTGGTGGCCTCGTTCTGATACCATAATTCTTTCAGCCGAACGATGGATTGCGGATCGCCTTGCAACACCACCATGGCTTGGTCGGGGTCATTGGTTCCTGTAACCGACGACACCATAGAAATGCCGGCAGCCACGGCTCCGGGAACGTTGCCAGTAACGAGAGAACCGACAAGTGCCGCTCCAGGCCCAGCATTCTTTTTCAGCCACCCACCAACTTCTTGCCAGTTCATTGTTTGCCCTCTTTTGATTTCAAATAATCAACGTAATCACCGATATGCCGCTGAAGTCGTTGAAGTTGAGATATCCATTCTCCGCTTGTCATTTCAAAGGTTCGGTGTAGTCGCGCCTTTTCATGACAATTAGAAATTTCTAAAAAATTTACTGGCTCAGGCTTATCATTTGAGCCCCATTGTATAAGGCCTGAAAAAGACACCACAGATGAAGTTGATGGTTCCGGTGAGTCCGTCAAAAACTCCTTTTTGCAATATGTTTCGGCATGATTGGTACTAAGTATCGCTTTATCCATCAATCTTCTCCTTTATATCCACCAAATCCCCAGGCACACCACCAGTAGCACGATGGCTATTCTTGATTAACAAATTCCATCGGCGCTGTGCCGAAGGTGAATGCTGCTTGTTGCCACGGTCCGGGAGTGGGTGCACCTGAGTAGATTTTTTCGCAATCTATTACTGTCTCGGTAATATCAGCGAAGTCGTCCACCGTGCCACTACCGTGCAAAACAACGCAATTATATCCGGCAGGCTGCTGAGAAACGGTTATATTGTAGGATGCTCCGGCTGCCAACGCTCCCGGGAAAGTAAAGGCCTTTAGTTCTGTCCTGCTTGTAGCCGTTATCGTCACCATATCGCCACCGTTGTTTTTGATGTTAAGCGTGCCTTCAAACAGCATCGCTTTACCCTTTATTAAAAACACGGTAGGTGGAGTAGTAAGCATATTGATCTGGAAAACATGAATAACCGGGAGCCTGTTGTACCCACTAGACTCTCCTTGTGGTTGCGACACGTAGAGTTTCCCAGTTGCTGGGTCATATGCAGTAGCCCCTCCGAACACCGCAGTACTGCTGAACCCGATAGGAAGTTCCCATATCGCGTAGGGTTCAGGCTCCCATGGTTGTAGAGTCCCGTTTTTTACTGCGGCCAGATCGTTAGCGTCATATGCCCACACCTGGTACCGATAAGGGGGGGCGTGTGGCCCTTTATCTCCCATACCAGTCGGGTCGTAATAGCACCCATCCGATCCTCCAGAGACATGAGTTGAACAATCAACATGGTTATCATATGGGATACCCTTTCTTCCGGTCGTACAATTATCCATATTCTCGCATACCTGCCACCCCTTGGGGCCGGTAATACAAGTGTCAGGAGATTGACATTCATCAGCAAATATTGGATTAGCCGAATACCCCCCATAGTTTCTTTCGCCCAGCCCATGATAGCCAAAAAACAAAACGCTTCTGCTACCACCTACCACAGCTATTCCGGCCTGTTTTGTCGTATCGTTCCAGGTAGGGTTGCTATATCCTCCAGGATTGAGTGTTTGGTGCGCTTGGTCATAGTATAATAATGGTTCTGCGGTGACAGGATTAGTTACCCCGAGATCAGATGGATCGAAATAAAATGCTGCTGGCCCATATGATGTTCGTGATAAAATGGATAAAGATCCGTTTCCAGTAATTACCGGCCCCACCAGCTCTGCCGACAAGGCAGAAGGTACTGCTGCCATCCAGCCGTTTACAAAGCTAGATGTTTCTGGGTCCGTCCAAGGACCAAGAGTGTAGATACCACCAAAATCACCTGCGGTTGACAGCGTAAAACCTGACTTAAAATGTGACCTAGCACCAGCGGTGTTGTAAAACGCGAATATAGTTCCAATTAACCCACCGTCATAAGTCAATAATCCCCCAATTCTTGAGCCATTACCATCAGCCAGCGCTGTACCGTCAGCCCGAATCAAATCTCTATTTCCTTCGGTTATGTCGTAAAAGTTTTGGGTCAGAGTTGCTCTATTGAGAAGAGTAAGGTTATCACTAATGACAGGTGCTGGAACAGATATTTCTCCAATTTTTTGCTCATTAACATTACCAGAAATAAACAAGTTACCATTAGATGGGTTAAATGCTATTACACCACCGCCATATGACATGTCATCGCCAACTGGAGTTTTGAAAGCCCCGAGATATACCATGTTATGGTGGTATATTAGTGGTAATTCGCTCCCTTGAACGACCGATAAAAGAGTTAAAGTAAATATTACGAATACTGAAAATACTTTAATTCCCATACAGCACCATGTAAAAATCATTTGTAGTTGATATATAGTTAACGGTCCAGGGAGTTCCGTGAGTCCACACATTACTATTTATAGACGCACTGTCAGTACCAACTGCCCTTGCAACTTTTGCATAATTAGACTCATTACTGCTCATGTCAAACCTATGGACAACTACTGTATCACCAGAAATAAGATTTATTGCAGGAGAAAATGTAAATTTATATACAGTGTTGTTGAGAGACGCCCCAGAAACTTGAGGCGACAAACCTTTTGAGTTAAACGAGCTATCAAACACCTCGGCAACATAGTTGATTCCCGATATATCCCCTGCTGGCGGGTAAAATTTAAAATCAACTGCACATATCGTTTGACTCGCCCCCCCCCACACCGCACCAATGTAATCTTCTGTCCCATATTGCGCTAGTGCTCTACTGGCATTGTCGATCGTCTGAGAGAATAAGGCTATATCACAAGCCCCGCCAGCGGCCTGGAAAGTACAACTTACACTCTCTGCGCTATCGCTCATATCAACAACATAATCCGGCACAGTACCCGTAACAGCCGTCCCGGTACACTCGCACTCCCGGCCAGTATCAGCCGTACAGGTTAGCGCCTCGGTTGCACTGCTCAAGCCGGTTATTTCGTCTGAGGCGGTGTAGTCTATGGCGTCAACCGTTACCTTGTCGGCACCACTCACGCCGGAAATTGTTAAAAACATAGAATACGTCAGCGGAATAGATATTGCCATCCCAACAACATTCCTAATCTGAGCAGTCCCTGCAAAACACGGAGAAGCAATCAGCAATAATGCTATAAGTATTTTAATTACCATCTGTCCAATGCCCTCCAAGTACGGTTCCAGACCAGCAATATTGACCATCGACTGAATAATATTGACAACAAATGGTATCTCCTGATTTACTGGTATTCGTGGCCTTGTCGCCATCGGCAAGGGTCACGCCATCAAGGATCATATGATCCACAGCGTTGACGTCCAGAGACACTGCGATGTCTCCGATTGTGGTCACACAGTAGTTTTGCTCAACAGCAATTTCAGGCGCTGTGATTACGGCTGCAGATGTTACGTAAACTGTCCCCCCATAGGCTTCATTTGCATCGTCAGTACCGATTGTATAGTCAGCAGCTTTTGAATTGGTCTTAATGGGTATTTTACTATATGGTGCAAAATCAATACCGGCTTCAAGATCAAGCAAAGTTCTCATTGATGCATAGTTTGCAGCAGCCACTAAGGACTGACCATTTGCGGTCATCCCGAGAGTTGTAAGCCAGGCTTCTGCTGAGACATCGTCAAACAGTGTAGCTGAGAATGTTGATGCTCCATTCGCCGCTGCCGTAATATGCCCTTGCTGATCTACAGTTATATTTGCAGCAATATACGCCGCAGGAGTCACCGCAGTATTGTCATGATTCAAGGTGTCGATATCAAAAGTTAAGGCTGTTCCTGCAATTATCTCTACCACGTCAGCAATATTTTGCTTCAGATCAAGCGCAGCATCAACAGCCTTTGCGCTCGGAACGGTATCGTCGGAGGCTGAAACTCCGGTGATGATATCGGTGTCAAGAGTGTAGCTTGTACCCCATGCGCTACCGGTTGAGTTCGGGATTCCTGCGCCGGGATATGTCATTGTAACTTTAGCATTATTCAACAAGATATCAGCAGCAGCTTCCTGTAAAGCGGCTTCAACAGTAATGCCTGTAAAGTACTCTCCGGCGTCCGTAATGTTTACTTCAGCCGCAGTTTGATCGTCGGTTCCACCTGATCCGTTTGCTGCTGCAGTAATTCTCCCTTGCTGATCGACAGTAATATCCGCTGAGGTATAGGCTCCAGGAGTCACCACCGTATCAGTCAAATTTAAGGTTACTCCTCCCGTGTCACCACCACCAGTAAGTCCAGTTCCAGCAGTAACGCCTGTGATATCCCCAGCACCGGCAGCCGCCATCGAGTCATCGACATATTTCTTGGTCGAAGCTTGGTAGTCTGTTGTTGGAGTAGGCACGACTGGCGAAGATGAAAAGGTCTTTATACCGGCAATTGTTTCATCCCCGGAGGTTCCTACTTTCCCTGAGAGTTCTGTAGTTGTGTTTGCTGGAAGGTTGCCTATCGCAGTTTTTTCGACATCTGTCACATAGTTGTCGTCAGCGCCCTTAAGAGGTTCATAAATCGCAACACCCCAAAGCGACCAGACCGTAGCCCAACTTGCCCCAACTCCAGGTTCAGTGGTCGCTCCGGCGGTGTGGTCCGAGGTACAGATATAAACGTTTCCGCCGTGTACGACAGCGGTAACGTCTGTCACGTAGGGCAAGCCGGTTAGCCATTTCTTTACGACCTGGGCGTTGGCGGCCGCAAGGTTCCCACCTGAAGCGTGGACCGAGTTAAACGCCGGATTACCAGCAGTAGTGAGATCCTGAGTCAGTAATGCGTCAATTTCAGCCTCGGTATAAAACAACGCACCGAGCTGAGTTTTATGATCAGCCCATGTTTGCCAAAACTGCGCCGATCCATTCCAACCGTATATCTGATCGGTATCATTAAAATCGGTAGCAGAAACAATCGACGGCAATGCGACCAAAGCCAAAAAGATGCTAAATATTTTTCTCATTTCAACCTCATGCAGGATTATATGCTTGTGAAGCATCAGGGTTCAGCATTGCGCTACCATCAGGATTTATTGCTGACAAAATATCTTCTTCAGTGGTTATCGAGTACACCACCGCCACCCCATTAAACACAAAACTGTACTCGACCAGCGTCTCATATTCCGTGCTGGCATGCCCACGCACCTTGCACTTCCTCGACGCAGGCCACACCCGATCACCGGCAGTCAGCCAGGTGCTGCCGTCAAACGACAACTCAGAGTTCGCCGGAATGGTGTAGTCCTGGCCCTCAGCAATGTGGGGGTAGAACCAGCGGGATTCGACAACATTCGACGTTTCGGTGGTTGACGGTTCGGCGTTGAGAATAAATCCCGGTATTCGAGCCAAACCACGGCTGGAGTATCCTCGTGCGCTCATGCCGGAGATACCAAGGGAATGATTTTACCCTTCGCACTGTTTACCGTGTTATCGGTCAACACCAGTTTAAGCCCCCCGGCAAACGGTACAGGTGGCTCTACTGGAAGCCGACCCGAAGCGGTTAGCGCCGCAGTGGTTGTAGCGATCTCTATACCGTCCACGGTTTGAACGGAAAGCGATAGCGCATCAAACCCTGTTTCGCCATAGTCGGCACCGGAAACAATGTCAACGCCGCACAGCCAACCATTCACGCCGGTAATTGGTTCGACAGGGATGGTAGCAGCCGCAGCATCAGCCGTAAACTCCTTTTCTAACCCCTTCAGCGGCACAAAGGCGTTATCCAGATATCCATTTCGGTAAACCAAAGATCCCCAAGAACCAGCCATATGTCACCTCTGTATTAAAAATTATAGATTTTTCAAAAATTACTCTACGCCAAAAATTTAAGCGAGATTTTTTTTCAAAATCCACAATTTTATTGACTTACAAAACCCGCAATACCTGCTCCTCCCCGGAAGATACGCGGCTTTCATACGCACCGTTGTCATTTTCATACGTTATTAATCTACCTAATGCGCAGATCGTTGCGACAGCACTATCAATCTTTAACTTAGGATTTGTCTTCGTTGGGAAATAATGTTTTACACTTCCACCAGATCGAGAATTCTTCTTTACAACATTTCCCATACACCAAGTATAAACAGGATCGCCATTATGCCAAAACTCGAACGCTTTGATCATTGCTTCAAGTTCTTTCATAGGTTGACTTATTGTCGCTGGTCCTTGATTAAATTCTATACAATCAAAAGCAGCCCATTTTTCAATATTCTGAATTAAGTAACTTGCTTCGCTAGGATCGAA
>Ga0209000_1001055_pt1 | contig 19555 bp, 15 predicted proteins | sample RifGroD2_FD_183998 | JGI IMG/M metagenome (GOLD analysis project Ga0209000, IMG submission 183998) | Groundwater microbial communities from Rifle, Colorado, USA - Groundwater D2 (SPAdes) (version 2) | ecosystem: Environmental > Aquatic > Deep subsurface > Groundwater | place: Rifle, Colorado...
TCTTGTCATATTACTAATATAAAAATGGTTAATATTTAAGGTTGCAAACTTAAATATTGTAATTAATAGGCATGTACCAGTATACATGTCTATTCCCATTTAATTCTCTAATACTGGAAGGAGAAATGTTAAATGCTAATTACAAAAGAGGTTGAAGTAAATATAACAAATAGAAATAAAAAATATTATAATGATTTAGATTATAATTGTAATAAAGGTGATATAATAAAAATAGATGTAAAAGATTTATTTAAAGGTTCTACTATAGTAGTAGAATGTATATGTGATTATTGTTTAAAAGAAGGAATAAATACAATAGTACCTAAAAAATTTAATGAGTATAATAAAGAACGTGAAAATTTTGCATCAGATTCTTGCTATAAATGTGGACATAAAAAAGAATATGATATTTTAAAATATAAAAATGATAATGGTTTATTATCTATTGCTGATAGAAGATACTTTACTTTTAAAGAGAATAGATTAAAAGAATTAAAAAATCATATAGATACATTCGGAACAATAACAAATTTAAGAAAATTTAATAAAAGATTATATAGTGAAATATTACGCAATAAAGAAACTCCTACATCTTTAGCAATAGAAATTGGATATAATATTATGGATATATGTTCAAAACTTACTCCACATTATTTTGATGATTGGGATAAATTTGAATTAGTATTAAGAGAATTAATAAAAAAATTTAATAGATTTCCGACACAAGCAGAAATAACTAAAGAATTATGTATAGGACAACAACATATTAATCGTCATGGTGGAATTTATGAAATAAAAAGAAAGTTAAATCATGTTGATACAGGAGATTTAATTGATGATAATGGGTATTACAATAATTCTTCATATGAATATATTTTAAGTCAGTGGTTTATACATAATACAAATGTTGATATAAAAAGAAATGTATTAATATCTGATAATCCAGAAATAGATGGTAATTATAATTGTGATTTTGTTTTATTACTCCCTGATAATAATAAATTATGGGTGGAGATTTGGGGAGGATATAGAAACAATCAAAAATCAAATACATTTCATAATTATAATAATACTCATGATATTAAAATGAATTTATATAATAAATATCAACATAAATTAATATCTTTATACCCTGAATTTTTTGATAATAAAAAATATGATGATATACAAACTGCATTATATGAATTATTTAGTGATAAAATTGAATGTAAATATAAAAGTATTAATGTTGAAAAAATAATTCCATATTCTTTAGTTGATGAGCAAGAAATAATCAATCAAGTATTGTCTTATTCTAAAAATGATGGCTATTTACCATTAGGTAAGATTATTAACAAAGCAAATAATAGATTAATGAAAGAAATAGTTAAAAGATATGGTAATTATGGTGAATTTTCTGAAAAGATTGGTATACCTATGGAATTTAAGAAAAATAATTTTTGGAATGAAGATAAAATAATAGAGTATTTTGATTTAATACATAGTAAATATGATAAATTATTAAATAGACCAGAAATTCTTAATTTAAAAGATAATTGTAATCTATGCGAAGATTTATCTGGTATTATTTATGTAATAAATAGATATGGTGGACTTATAAATTTACAGTTAAAATATTTAATGAATAATATTAATAAAATAAATTCTAATGATATTATTCATTTAAATAAAGTTATTAATAAAAAAGCACAAGGTATCAAACAAGAACATCAAATTATAGCACAAGAAATTTTAGAAATGCATAATAAAAATATTGCTTAACTAATCAATAAACATAAATAGGGAATTTAGAGAATAACACCTCTCCCCTATTCTATAAATTATTATATTCTAAAACCTAACACAAAATATCATCATAAAACCAAACTTTCATCACAATATCCAATCCCACAAACCCTTAATTTATAAGGGTTTTTATTTTTGCTAAATTTATATAAATAATAAAAATTAATTTAATTTAATTTTGAAAATAAAGGGCATCCCCTACCCTATTATTATACAGCCAAATATTTTAAAAAAGGAGGAATAATAATGATAGGTAATTTAATGCATAGTGGATTTATCAGTAGTCTCTCCGTAAGTAAAATAGGTGATGCAAATTACGATCCTTGGTTTGCTCTCACACAAAACAACCAAATTATCATTTTCAAAGATACAAACGATCAACAAATACACCTCAACAGTCTTTTCATAGAAGCAGAAAATACACCTCTATATATTAATATCAATGGTTATATCCTCTATATTCCAGCAAATGAGTCTAGAAATTGTGATTTTGAAAAAATTAGTTTAATTCAAGTTATGAATTTAATTGGCACAAAATTAAGGTTTTCCGGACAATATTTCTAAAAGAAAGGTGGTGATAATAAATGCCTATCAGTAGTGGCAATAAATCTAATACAACTACATTTAATTCTACAGGTAATACTTATATCAAAGGTGATGAGAATACTAATAATAGTATTAGATTAATTGATGATAATGGTACACCTGTTTTTCAAAAACGTATTAATGGTGTATGGAATGATTCTGATTTACGTGTAAGTGGTGATTCTTTACATATTGGACGTGATCTTTCTATTTCTGCTGCTGGTCATCATATGGTTGTTTCTTCTAAATCTGGCTCAGGAAAATTTCTATTAATACCTGCTCCATTTAGTGATTCTGGCACAAACGAACCAGAAATGCCTATTCTTAATGTAAAGGAAACTAGAATTATTACTCAAAGCGATAATACTAATGAGATAATTGGAATATCTTTTGGATATGTAGTAATTCCTTCTGAAAGTCAAATTATTTCACGATTATACTATCAAACTGGTTCAATTCCTGCTAGTGCAAATATTGTTTTACGTGCTTATTTTGGTACTGATAATACAGGAGTTATGTATTTACAAAAAGTTATTCCTGCTTCTATTTGGATTGCAAATACTGAAATCCAAATAGATATTCCTGGTTTTCTTAATTATATTGATGGTGTATCTATTTATGGTGAATTAACTAGTACAGAATCATTTTCAATTAAAACTAATACAGCACAAAATCAACCTTGGAGAGCAGCAGATCGTTGGGTAATGACACATGAAAGAATTTCTTATGCCCCTGCTTGGAATGAAAAAACTTGGAATAAGGATGAATGGTGTATTAATAATGGGAAAATTTATGTATGCAATCAAACAGGTTCGCAAACTGGTTCATTTGTTGCTAATTCAACTAAATGGGATTTATTATCAGATTTAATTGCCAAAGTTTTAAATTATAAAGGTGCTATTTCAGTGTCAAGTTTTAATGCTTTAACTAATGGGGCAATTGGAGATCAATATAAATTAAGTGATTCTGGTACACTTGTAGGTAGTATAGCAGTAAATGCTAATGATACTGTAATTATTAAAACTAATTTTATTTCTTTAATTACAGAAAATGATTATGATCATTTTGCTGAATCTTCTGATATTGTATTACAAACAGGTCGTTCTGGAGGGCAACAAATTTCTGGTGGTATCGAAAGTGGAGAAAATCTTACGCTCAAATCAACAGAAGATGCAGTAAAAGGTAAAATTATTACTGATGATGATATAGAACCCAGTAATACAAATACAAAATCATTAGGTTCGCTTTTAAAAGTATTTTTAAATTTATTTACTAGAAAGATAGAATCTGATGATGCTTTGGAACTATCAGCAGGAGGTACGGATAAAAATGTTAATATAATTGCCAGTGGTGCTGGTACAATTATCCCTGCTTCGGATATAGTACCTAGCACAACTAATAATCGTTCATTAGGTTCATTAACAAAAATATTTAAAGAAATATTTACTCGTAAAATTACATCAGATGATACTCTTACAATTATGAGTGCAGCTAATAAAGCACTTAATATTACAGCAGGTAGTGCAGGAGCAGTAAGTGTTAGCAGTGAAGGTTCTGGAGCAGTAAATATAGGAACTGACGCACATGCAAAACCTGTAACAATAGGTAATAATACAACCACTACAGCAATTAATATTATTAGTGGCACAGGTAATGTTAATATTACTGGTACAGGCAATGTTGGGATAAACACTTCAGATTTAGATGGGACTCCTGTTGTTGGTAAAGTTACTATAAAAGGAACTACTAATGATGGGACTTCAAATATTATTGTTTGTAGAGATTCAGATGAAACTAATGTATTTGTAGTTGATACAGATGGTAAAGTTACAACATCAACTATTGCTCCTGTATCAGATAATACTACAGCCTTTCAGATAACCAAAGCAGATAAAATAACTTCAGTAATAAGCGTTGATACTATTAATGGAAAAATTGGAATTGGAACTACAACTCCTGATAGTTTACTCACTGTAAAAGGGTTGACTGCTGATGGTTCAACCAATATATTTAATGGTTTAGATAGCAATGGTACATCTGTATTTAAAGTAGATACAGATGGAAAATTAACAACCAATGATGTTGTTGCTGAAGCAATTAGTACTGCCTATGGAACCAATGGTTATGTAACAATGAATACTGGTGGCACTAGGTCGGGTTTCTTTGAGTGGAGAAAGTCAGATGATACACGATTAGGTTTTATGGGAGACGGTGAATTTGATATAAATCTGGCTTTAGAAAATGGTGCTAATTTCAAGATTGTCAGTACGACTGGTGGTTTTAGTGTGCCTGTAATGACGAGAACACAAAGACTTGCATTGCCGCCATATGAGGGATTGCAAGTACACCAAACTGACAATGGTGCTGGTCTACACGTTTATAATAATGGAAGATGGTCACAAATAAGTGGTCTTGAATACCTATATTGTGAAAAAGAAGATAATCAAGTATTAACAACAACAAGCACATCAATATCATTCCAAGTAGCAACTGGACAACTAACATATAGTACGCCATTAATAACATTAAAAGCATATAAAACTTATGAAATAGAAGCACATTTCAGAGGTTCAGGCGATGCAGGAGCCTGGATGTATTATGGTATATACGATTCAACTAATGTATTATTGCCGATGTCAAATATTGCAGAAGTGTATGGAGTAGCGAATACTGGTAATGTTGCTCCTAATCCTGTGTGTAAAGCACGAATTACTGTAGGTTCTGCTGATATACAAATAAAGGTGAAGCCAGAATCAATAAGTGGGACTATTACTATATCAGGCATGGCGAATAACGGTCACGGATATATTTACGTGAAACAAGTTGAATAAGATTAATTAAAATAAAATATGGTTCTTTCTAAAGATTCGGAACTTTAGTTGAGGGTAATAAAAGACAACTCTAAACAAAATAAGGATTGATTCATAAAGATGCATAATAAAAATGCGTTAATATGTTTCAATCCTTATTTTTTAGTTTTATTATCACCAAACTGAGATTTCATAATGATTTTGGAAATTAGAAACCCTTATTTTATAGGTGTTTAGTGGATGTGTGATTTTTGATAAATTTGTGTTTTTTGATGGATTTTTAAGATTAGAATAAGTAAATATAATTTTAAGGAGATGTTAGTATTTCTAATGTATTAAAATTGGTAAGTGACGTTGGGATCAGTGTGAACCACTATTTGAAACCACGTAGTTTTTTGATTTATAAAAATGGGAAACCTGTCCCTCAAGTTACGATGTATGAAACTAAAGAAGCAAAAGATTACAAGAAAAAATTTATTAAACACATTAAAGAACAAGTTAATCTTCAAGGATGGGAAAAATCAGATAATAAGTATCAGAAATATTTCGTTGATTGTACGTTTTTCTTCCCACGTATAGATATGGATAGTAATAATATGTATAAATTACTTCTGGACTCCCTGACAGAATCAGAAGTTTGCTGGATTGATGACACACAATCATGTGAAAGGACACAAGGTATATTCTATGATTCTAAAAATTCAAGAATAGAAATTGAAATACGTCCTGTCGATTTTGTAGGTATCTTCCCTACTAACGAACATTTACAAATATTTACTAGTAAATGCATCACATGCAATAGATATAAAGATGGCAGATGTAGTATTTTAGTAAAAAGTTTAGAAGGAAGGATAATTGATGATGTAAAAAATTTAATATGTAGTAAGTTTAAATTAAAAAAGTAATAACAAATTGTTAATATAATTTTGCATATAATATTTTAATAAAATAAAAACAAAAACAAAAATAAAAACGGAGGTTATACCCTTATGGCAAAAAATAAAGAATTAAATTTATCTACCCTAAAAGACCTAGATTCAAAAACTTATAACAAAACAGTCCAAATAACTTTATCTAACGATCACACTCTACTTTTAGATTTGAAATTTCGTCCTTCTATCATAGAAAAAGTATTTCAAAAAATAATAGAGATTAATAAAATAGTTAAAGATAATGAATCACTTGCTAATTTAGACTTAGAAAAGTACACAATGTTACTTCTCATTACAAACTTTACATCATTGAAAAATATTGAGATTAAATCAATTGAAGAAGAGATACAAATGATGAATTTACTAATTGACCAAAAAATACTAAAAGAGATTATTAATAAAATGGAAGAGCATTGTGCTGAAGAAATTAAAAATTTTAATGAAGCTATTTTTGATATTATGCAGGAAAAGATGGATTCACTCAAACAGCAAGAAGAATTTATGAGAGTGTTGAATGAAGAAATTAAGAAGAATGAGATAATGGGTGATGGTTTGTTAGATGTGGATGGTGAGTTAGTGGATAAAGTAGATGAAAGTGAAAGTGAAAATGTAGATATAAATGAGAAAACTAATGAAGTTAAAATTGAAATAACAGATTAATAATATAATAAATTAACATTATATTAATTTTATGTTCATTTAAGAGGAAGTTAATTCTATACTTCCTCTTCCCTACCCTATTTATAAATCAAATTTAATATAAATAAAATATTTTACAAATTGTAAATATAATTGTGTTGACTATTTTATAAATTAAAGGTATAATAGTAACAAATATAAATATAAATTTAGGAGGTAACTAATATGTATGTAATAAGAACTCAGAAATTAGCAACATGGTTAATTAGTAAAGGATTTGAATTATTAAAGATTGATGACAATAAAGAAGATTTAAGATTTAAAGTATTTTTATTTAAAGACACCCCCGTATTAAGAGCAATGATAAAGCAATATAAGAAACAAACTATCGTGCTATAGATATGGAGGTAACAAAATGGTAACTAAAATTGATTACGAAAAATTAGCAGATAAGATGTATGATTTATATGTAACTACATACTATCCTTTTATAATACAAAAACCAAATGGAGATTATGAATGGATATATAAATGGGGAAATTTAAAAGACAATAAGAACATTTTAATTAAACACCTACAATCAAAACAAACTGTAGGTGTTTTTTGTCATACTCACACAAAATTTATATGTATAGATGTAGATTTTGGAGAAGATTTAAATCAAGCAAAATGGGTAACATATAAGATTATTAATATACTTAAACAATATGGAATAGATGATAAATATATCAATGCAAGTTTTTCTGGAAAGAAAGGTTATCATGTATTAGTATTTTTTGATAACGTTGTAAGTTATAAGCAAATAGAATTTTTATATGATTTAATAATTGAAGAATTATATTATTCTATTGATTATGAAGTATTAAAAGTATTAGAAATGGATTGGAAATATTCATTAGATGATTTAAAAAGAAAAATTGAATTACGTCCAAAGAATAATTATGGCTTAAAACTAGAATTAAGTATCCATCAAGTTACTAAAAAGAAATGTTATTTTTGTGATATTGATAATAATTTAGAACCTATAAAATCAATAGAATATTTGTATAAAATTAATCAATTACCAAGAGAATTTCTTGATGTAGTATTTGATAAAGCAAAACAATCAAGAAGAGAAAGACAAAATATTGATTATTTTAATGATGAGATTAAAAATAAATCAAAACCTGCAAATTCTCAAAATTTATATATTGATGCAGAATATACTATTGAATACATAGAAAATCTCATTGAAAATGGTTTAACTATATTAGGATCTAGGCATCATTCATTAATGAAAATTGCTAGATATTATAATCATTTAGGATATGACAAAGAAGATAATGAGAAACTATTGATTAAATGGATGTCTAAGCAAAGTAGAGATTATTATAAAACACCAGAAAGAGAGTATCTAAGAGATATTAAAAATATTATTAAATTTGTTTATGAAAACAATAGAGGAATAAAAGGTGAAGTTAGAGATATTTCCATTAATAGAGATGAAATGATGGAGATTATTAAACATAAAGAAAAACCTAAGAAGTTATTATTCTATGCTTTGATAATTCATGCTAAAAGATATGCGATTAATAATGGTGAATTTTATATGACATACAAACAAATTGCAGAAAGTGTTAATATATCAAATGATTCAATATCTAAATATATAGTAGAATTAGCAAATGAAAATGAAATAATTATAACTAGGAAAAATCAACACTGTGGTAAATATATGAGTTTACCTAATAAATACATAATAAATAATAGTACGATTAGTACAAATAATAAAAGTAATCAAGAATACATAATTAAAAATGATATAATTAATTTAAATGATGAATATAATAATTGTATTGTAAGTTTATTTAATAAGAAAGAAATAAAGAATATATTACCTGATTATCAATATAGAGAAGTTAATAAGTTATATAAGAATAAGAAAATAATATAGTTATTACTTATACTATCTATACTATTACTTATATACTTAATAGATAATACCTAAGACTAACTACTAGGGTACCAAAATAAAGTTCGTGCTACGCACAGTACATATAAATATCCATTGTCTCTGATATCAACGTGTTTTTATTTTAGATTGTTAATATAATTATAACATATTTATCATTATAATGCAATAATAAAATTATTATTAAAGGAGGTGATTTAATATATGCCTTCCCTCCAACAACAGTTAAATTTAATCATAAATAAAATACAAAAAAATGTTAATGATAGTTTAAATAAAGAAATGGCAACTTATGTTAAAGAAGAAATTATGAGTAGTGTTTCTGATACTGTCTACGGTGCAGGTATTCCTGAATATTATGACAGACGTGCAGGTAATGAATATGGTGGAATGAAGAGTGCATACGGAACAGGTAGTTTAGGAGATTCACAAGAAATGGAACATAGTGTTTCTAATGGTAGACTTTTAGTAATGGATACTGCTTTACCTAAGAAACCAGAATCTTTAGATATGGATTTAACCATTGCAATAGTACGTGGATATGGTGATAAAACCGAATGGTGGAATGCACCAAGGGATTTCATTGGGGATGCTGTGAAAAATATGAAAGAAACAAAAGGTTTTATAGATGTGATGAAATGGGCAATGCAGAAACGTATGGGAAAAGATGTGGTAAAGTGATTTAATAATATTTTGATTTACTTCTTCCCTACCTTAATAATTTATAAAATAATCTCAAAAATATTTTCAATTTCCTATTGACACATTGTAAAAATAATTGTATACTTACGTTAACCTCAGAAATAAGAACTGAGGAAATAAAAATAAATTATATATTAAAAGGAGAAATGATTTTTATGGACAGAAAAGAAATGATTACAAAATTTTCGGAGAAGAGTAAGATTACTAAGAAAAGTGCAGAAGTTTACATTGATGATTTATTCGATGTAATTATGGATGCAGTAGCAAACGACAATCCTGTAAAGATAGTAGGTTTTGGTACATTTTCTAGAAAATTAGTTAAAGGCAGAACAGGTAAAATGAATTTTGGTAAGAATAAAGGACAAGAATATAAGAGTGAAGATTCATTTACTGCAAAATTCAAGGTAGGTAAGATTTTTGAAGATAGGACAAATGGTATTTTTGAGAAGGATAAAGGTGTGGATGAAAAGGTTGAGGAAGAATAGGGATATGGAATAATTAATACATACTTAGTATAGACTAAGAGATTCTATTTCATATTAATAAAAATATTTAGTTTATTGGGTTAATATAATTGTATAACCATTAAATAAATAATAGTTTAACTAAATATTGATTGGTGATTGGCATGTTGGTAATGATGGGATTTTAATTTACAATTGAATAGAAATATTTAAAAGAGCAGATTTTTATGTCTGCTCTTTTTTGATTTAATTTATTACATAGTTTATTACAGAACAATACCTATCACATTTATTTGTGGTGGGTATTTTTGTGTGATGATATAAAAACAGTCTAGGACAGCGCATCCGAAAGTAGTAATCCTTAACTATTGGCTGTTTTATCACTCTTTTTATAAGGATGAGATGAATAAGGAAATAAAATATTAAAGGAGATGTTTTGATGGGTGAGAAATTAAGCAAAAAGAAAATTGTTTTCTCAGAAGAAGATAAAACAGATATTATTAATAAATATAAGTCTGGATTATCTGGTGAAAAAATTTCAAAAGAATATTTATGTTCTGAAATAACAATAAGAAGATTGCTAAGAAGGAACAATGTAAATGCAAAAGATAATCCTAATAATATATTTATTAAAGATTTACCTGAAGAAGATAAGAAACTTATTATCAACAGTTATTTAAATGGTACTAGTGCTGAAGAAATTGGAAAAAAGTATAATTGTAATGAAGGAGCAATTAGTAAATTCTTAAAACAAAATAATATTACATATAAAGATGCAAAACATTATCACTACAAAGATTTTAATGAATTACAAATTAATGATATTATTGATAAATATAAAAAAGGTGTTTCTATCGTTGATTTAACAAAAGAATATAATTGTAATCAAAAGACCATAAATAATTTAATACCTTCTGATATTAAAATAGAATTTAAAGTATATAGAAATAATAAAAATAAATACCGTAAATATAATGATATAACATCTAATGAAAAAGAAGAAATAAAAGATAAATATCTTAATGGTATATTTCAAAAAGAATTAGGTAATCAATATAATCTTTCAATAGAATCAATAAGAAATGTATTGAAAGAATTCAAATTATCTGGGAAAGATAATCCTAATTGGGATAAGGAAAAGAAAAAATTTAAAAGTGATATAAAAGAAGAAATAGTAGATTTATATAAAAATGGTCATATTCAAGAAGAATTGGCAAGTATGTTTGATTGTAGTAGAGATTATATTAGAGAAATATTATATGAATATGATTGTTCATATAAAGACAATACAAATTATTATCATAATATTTCAGAAACATTAGAAAATGAGATTAATGATATAATTAATTTATATGACAAAGGTATATCTGCATCCAAATTAGCAGAAAAATATAAAGTAGGACAAAAGGTTATTACAAATATATTAAAAAATAAAGATATATACATTAGGCAATCAAATGAATATTATAATTATACAAATGAAGAAATGTTAAATTTTTTAAAAGAAATATATGATGAATATGGGTATGTAAATACTGTATTGTTAAATACTTTAAAAGGTTATCCGACAAGTTGTACATATAAAAATCGTTTTGGTCTATTTAAAAATGCTATGGAAAAAGCAGATTTACCTTATATAACTTCAATTATTATGTTAGATGATGAGATTTGTAAATCAGGTTTTGAGTATAGATTAAGTATAGTATTAAGAAAATATAATGTAAAATATGATAGGGATTATTTATATAAAAATATTATACCTAATTATAGTAAAAACCATTCAATTGACTATAAGATTAATTATGATAATGATATATTTTACATAGAAGTATTTGGTATGTCTGGTTCTACTTATACTAATAGAAAATATGATGAAACTAAAGAAATGAAAATTAAATTATGCAAAGAAAATAATATTCCTATGATTTATTTGTATCCTGAAGATTTTAAACTAGTTAATAAAAAGTTTGAAGAACATATTTTAGATAAGATTAAAAATATAAAAAATAATAAATAAGGATGTGCTTTGTAAATGGCAGTTATGAGTAAGAAAATTAAATTCTATGATCCTGAAAAACTTAAAAATGTTAATAAAGAGACTAAGAAATTATATGATAAGTATAAAATTGATATGACTATTCGTGAATTAAGTGAAAAAACCATATCAGGGTATGAAAACGATATTTCTCACTGGTTTATTTTCATCTATGATAATCAAGATAATCAATGTATCACTGAATTAGAAGAAGATGATATTGTTGAATTTATTTATTTTTGTAAAATTAATGGTAACAATTCTAGAAGAATAAAACGTAGAATATCCTCTATCTCTGCTTTTTATAAGTTTTTAAGACGTAAGAAAATTATAAAGGAAAATCCATTAGAATTTTTAGAAAGACCTAAGAAAGATACTGATGTACTTATTCAAACTTTTTTAACAAAAGAACAAGTAGATTTAATGAAACAAAAATTGAAAGATAATGGTGATTTGCAATTAGAAGTCTATGCTCTTTTCTCTTTATCTACTATGGGAAGAGTTAATGCAGTTTCTAATACTAAATGGGAGCAAATTGATTTTGAACAAAGAACAGTTAATGATGTTTTAGAAAAAGAAGCAAAAATAGTAACACTTTATTTTTCTCATGAAGTAAAAGAATTATTGCTTAAATTAAAGAAATATAGAGAAGAAAATAATATTGATGATGAAGGTTGGGTATTTATTACTCGTTATAATAAAAAATATAATAAGGCAGTAAAAGGAACTTGTCAACAATGGACAAAAAGAGTTGGTGAATTGATAGGTGTTCCATTTTTGCACAGCCATGACTTTCGCCATTCACAAAGCCAGTTGTTAAAATTATCAGGAATGCCGATTGAGCAAATAAGTGAATTATTGAATCACAGTGGGTTAACATACTGGCTCACTTTAAACTCTGAATATGCTGGAACACCCTTAGAGTCTTTGATACCAAAGTGTAATAATTCAAAGAATTGGGCAATCAGCAGGGTTGATAGTTTAAAAAGCTATCCCCTCAACGACTACCAAAGAGCAATCTATTTAATTATAGATTGAATGTATAGTCTACTCCCCTAATAAATATCGGGAAACCGAGGGTATTAATTGTAGATGTTACCAAAAAACATTATTTACGTCAAGATAAAAAGAAAATGCAAGAAGCAAAAGATAAATATGAAATATAATTTAAGATAGGTTAAGTCTAGCAAATTAACTGAGAAGAGTTGGTGCAATGATTCCCACTCTTCTCTTATTATTTAAACAAGATAATAATATTTAAGGAGTTGATAAATAATGAATGAAATAATAACTGGTATATATTGTATTGAGAATATAATTAATCATAAGAAGTATATTGGTCAAGCACAAGATATGTATTCAAGATGGAAAAATCACATATGGAAACTAAATAATAATCGTCATCATAATAAGTATTTACAAAATTCTTGGAATAAATATGGAGAGAATAACTTTAAATTTGATATAGTAGAAATTTGTAATAGTGAAAAATTAAATGAATTAGAAGTATATTATATAGATAAATTAAATACATATTGTAAAAATAATGGATATAATTTAACTTTTGGTGGTGAAGGTACAATAGGACATATTTTATCTGATGAAGTTAAAGAATTAATTGGTTCATATCATAAAGGTAAAATAATTACACAAGAACATAAAGATAGTTTATCAAAACAATTTTCTGGTGAAGGTAATCCATTCTATGGTATTAAACATACAGATGAAACTAAAAATATAATTTCAGAAAAACGTAAGGAATTATGTTTGTCAAAAGGTGGTAATAATATAAAAGCTAAAAAAGTATTTTGTGATGGAATAATTTATGATTGTGCTAAAGATTGTGCAGATTTCCATAATATTAAAAGTTGTACTTTAAGGTCTTGGATAAGAGGAGATAGACTTATGCCAGATAAGTTTAAAGAAATGAATTTAAGGTATGCTTAATATCATAACCAAATCCTCATTTGGTTATGATTTTTCAATTTTTGAGGTGCTGTAAACGTACTATTTATAAGGGTTTGTAAAATCGTAAATTTGGAGATTTGTGATTTTTTGATGGATTTGGTTATTATTTGATGGATTTTAAGTTATTTTTAATAAATTTTTATAGATTGTAAATATAATAGTTAGATATAATTGGATATAGTTGAATATTTATGAAACTTAACATTAATAAATTCATAAATATAAACACATTATAAATATAATTATTTTCATTTTATATCTTGACATTATATTTCATGTATTGTATAATAACATTAATAGAAGAAATGGGTAGAAATATATTTAATTTATTTCTTTGTACTCTTTATACCTTCTACCCTATTTCTATTCTATTTTGTTTTTAACTAATTAACAATTAACAATTAAATATAATTGATTTTTTGATTTGTAATATTTTAAAGAATCTATAAAAACGTAGATTCTTTTTTATTTTGTATTTATTTTGTATTAATAGGGATAGGTTGATTAGGCCAATCAACTGATAAGAGAGATATTCCTGAATCTCTCTTCCTGTTTATTTTTAAATCAGGATTAAATATTAAGTAATATAAATTATTAATATAATTATTGAAAAACTAATTAAAAGTATAAAATAAAAAGTAAATAAATAAAATTAAAAACTACAGGAGGTTTTATTATGGGTAATAAATATAGTAAAGAATTTTTAATTGAAGAATTTTGGAGATTTTATAAAGAAAATAAAAGGTATCCATTAGGCAAAGAAATGAATAATAAAAATGGATATCCCAGTGTTGAAGCATATAAAACTAATTGGGAAACATGGAATAATTTTTTAAATTATTTAGATATTCTAGGTGATAAAGATTGGTATAAATGTGACGAGCAAGTATTATTAGATTTATATGAAAATGGTAATAAAGAAGAAATAATAGATAAATTAATGATAAAAAGAAAATGGAGTGCTATTGCTGTTAAAGCTAATAGTATGGGGTTATATAGAAGCAAAGAAGCAGAATACGGTAGTAGAACATTCTCTAAAGAGTTTTTATTAAGTGAATTAAAAAGATATTATAATACATATAATAAAACTCCATTATTTGTTGAATTTGAAAAAGATAATAATTTTCCTAGTCCTAAAATTTATACTGAATATTTTGGAAGTTGGAATAAAGCATTAGTAGAAGCAGGATTAGAAGTTAATATAAATACAAATTATACAAAAGAAGATATAATGAATAATGTTAAAGAATTTTATCAAATACATAATAGAAGTCCTTTTAATTATGAAATAAAATATTCTATAACTTCTATTTATAAATATTGGGATACATATAATGATTTACTTTTAGAATGTGGATTAGATATAAATAGAAAAATACATAATCTTAAAACAAAAGAAGATGGAATTAAATTTTTACAAGATTTAAGTAAAACTTTAAATAAAATACCTACTACAATTGATATAAATAATAATACTGTAGCAAATAAAGATTGGTTTACAGATAAATTTGGAAGTTTTAAAAATGCTTTATATGAAAGTGGATTAATACATAAAAATTTAACTATATCAAGTAAAAAAAGAGTTAAATTAAGTATTGAAGGATTAGTTAATTTATATAATGAACTAGGGAGATGTCCAAAAGTAGAAGAATATGATAAATATGCTAAAATACATTTTTTATTTAGTAGACGTGTATTAGAAAATCAAATAAAATTAAAATATAATGATATTTGTATGAAATATTTAAAAGAAGCGAATCAATATCATAAAACTAAAGAACAATTATTATTTGAGTTAGAACAATTAAAAAATAAATTAGGCAGAACACTTCTTTCAATAGAATTAAAACCAAAAAATAATGTTTCATCTTTAAGTCAATATATGGATACTTTCAACATGACTTATAATCAATTAATTAAGTCATTAGGTTGGGAATTATCAGGTCATGAATTTACGTTAAAAAATGATATTGAATTGTTAAATGATTTTTATTTCTTATATTTAGAATTGGGTAAAGTACCAACAACATATGAAATTGATGCAGATAAAACAATAGCATCTTATCCTTGTTATAAAGATAGAATAGGTTCTATAGAACAAATATGTAAAAAGTTAAATATAAAATATGACAAAGTTTTTAAATCAGGTACTATATGTTATGATAAATTAGGAAGAAAATGCAAATCTATACCTGAAAAAGATATTTCTAATTATTTTATAGATAATTTTATAAAACATCATAAAGAATATTATTATATTGATATATTAAATAAAGAAAATGATAATAGAAGGTGTGATTGGATTTTATTTATAGATAATAAAATATTTTATGTTGAATATTTTGGAATTTGGAGAAATAGTAGTACAAAATTTGTAAATGATTATAAACGTAAAGCAAAGAAAAAAATTAAAGATTTATATAAAGCAGGATTAATAGAACAATGTGTTTTTATATTCCCTAAAGATTTGATAAATAAAAGTATGGATGAGATTTTTTCATTTGTAAATATTAATGATAAGAAAATTGTATAAATAAAAAACATTAATAGTTAAGAGGTGAGATTTTATTCACCTCTTTTATCATTTAAAGAAGAGGTGAAAATTAAATGTCACAAGATTTGTCAATTTTAATTAAAACAATTTTAGATAAAACATCAAAAACTAATCTAGTCACAGAAATAGAAACATTGATAACAAATTTACAGAAAAAAGTTGGTACACTTAGTATAAAAATAGGTGGCACAGGACTTTCACAGTTAGTATCACAGCTAAATAAAATATCATCTTCCATGCAAAATATAAAAACACCTAATTTTGATTTTGATAATAAAACTAAAGAATTATCAAGATTCAATATGGCAATTATTAATGCTGAAAGAAATATTGAAGCAACTGGACGAAGAGTAAGTACAATTAAAGATGAATTAGGGAAAGTAACAATGGAAGTTACTTCTGCTACAGGATATGTTGAAAAATATAAATATCAATGGGATTCTGTAAGTAAGATGTTGATAAGAATCAATAGAGAACAAAAAGATAATGTTGGAACGATAGAAGTACTTCAAGCAAAATATAAAGGATTAACAGATAGTTTAAATAAAGGTAAATATGGAAGTTTTATAGATAAGTCTGCTATGAAATCATTTGAAGATTCTTTAAAAAATGTTGAAGTATTAGATAAAAAGATATTAACTGATTTACAAAATCAATTCAATCAAATAAAACAGAATGCACAATTATTATCAAAAGTAGAAAATTCTTATCAATCTCAATTAAATAAATTAAATCCTAAAGTTATAAGTTCTGATAAAATGGTTGAACAAATTAAATTAATGCCAATAGGGACAAAAGAAGTAGATGAAGCAAAAAGGAAAGTTGAAGCATTCCAAAAATATTTATATTTGTTAGATTTAAGAATAAAAAAAGGAGAAGTAATTCCTCAAGAAACATTTAGAATTTTAAATAGATATGAAGCAGAAGTAAAAAGAGTTATTAAAAATACTCAAGATATGGTTAATAATTCTGGCAACAATACAAAAAAACAAAAAATATTTGATTTTAATATTATGACTTCCGAATTGGCAATGTTTAAATCAGAAATAGAAAAAATGAAATCTTCTTTATCTGTTGGAGGAAATGTAGTTAATAAATCTTCAATTGATGAATTTGGTAAATTGACTTTAGAAATTAGAAATCAAGCAGGGTATATTGAAAAATTAAAGTTTCAATGGGATTCTGTAAGTCAATCTTTAAGAAAAGTAAATATAGAACAATCACAAAATAATGATGCTTTAAAAACATTTAAAATTTCTAGTTTTAAAAGTATTGCCGATATTAGTAAAAATTATAAAGGATTTATAACTAAAGATGAAATAAAAAATTTAGTAGATTATATAAAAAATATTGAAGTATTAGATGCACAAACAAGGAAATTAGCTAATAATAGAATAAGTAATTTATCTAATAAAGGTAAAAATAATTCAGAAATACAAGATTTAGAGCATAAATTATTATTGTATAAAAAAATAGCAGAATTTGAATCTAAAAACGCACGTACTAGATATGGTTCTAATATTGATAAAGGTGCATTAGATGCGTATTTATCAGGAGTAGGTAAATTAAATTCTTCAACTGATAATTTAAAGAAAAAGATGAAAGAATTAGATGTTGAATATAGAAGAATTGTATCAAATGCAAGAACTGCTGCTTCAGAATTAAATAATTCAAATAAGTCTTTTATGGAATTGTTTAGGATCGCCATGCAGCGGTTTCCAATTTGGATGGCAGCCAGTACAGTATTTTATCAATCATTTGCATTTTTCAAAGAAGGAATACAATTTGTAAATGAATACAATAAATCATTAACAGAATTATCTATGGTTTATATGAAAACTCAAGAACAAATTGAAGGATTAGGTGAAAAAATACATGCTTTAAGTATTCAAATGGGAATTGCTACACAAGAAGTAGCAAAAGGTGCTGTGGAATTCGCAAGACAAGGTTTAAGTCAAGAAGATACCTTTAAAAGAATGGAAACAGCAATTAAATATGCTAAAATATCAAATTTAGATTTTAATACATCTGCTAGAATTCTAACTGCTACTGTTAATAGTATGGGTGTTAGTGCTGAACACGCTGCGGATGTATTCTCATATATGGGTTAGTAATGTGGCCCCCCTATTTAGTAATAATTAGGTGATAAGTTGGCTATATCGGGAAACACCGAGAGATCGGCAATTCCGAGGAAAGACTATTTTATAATCATGATAAATCGTATAGTCATATAATAATTGGGAGGTTATTATATGATAGCTAAGTGTAGTAATTGTGGAGAAGATTTTGATAAATTACCTAATCAAGTTAAAAGATCAAAATTACATTTTTGTAGTAAAGAGTGTAAAAGTGATTGGGATAGCAAAAGTAGAATTACTAGAAATTGTTCTAATTGTAATAAAGAAATAACAAGAAGAAAATCTCAAATGGAAAATAAAGAACATATTTTTTTGTGATAAAAAGTGCTATTCTGAATGGAAATCAAAAAATATTAGAGGAGAAAAACATCCTCTTTATAAAAATAAAATTATACATAATTGTGACTATTGCAATAAAGAAATTGGATTGCATGAAAGTAGATATAATAGTTTATTAGATGGAAAAGTAAATAATATTTTTTGTAGTAAAACTTGTAAAGAAAATTGGGAAAAACAAAATTTTACTGGAAAAAATAATCCAAATTATAAAAATGGAAATGTTACTAAAGTATGCGAGTATTGCAATGAAGAGTATGACGTTCCCTATCATAGAAAAGATATTACTAAATTTTGTTCGGTAGAATGTAAAAATAAATGGCAAAGTGAAATATTGCCTAAAAATAAAGATTGGGTAGAATTTAGAAGAAATATAGCAATAAAAGTATTGCTTAATCAGAAAAATAAATTTACAAAACCAGAAATATTAACAAAAGATTTTTTAGAACAAAACAAAATTGAATATATTGCACAACATCCTTTCTACAACAAATTTGTTGTAGATTTTTTTATTCCATCTATGAACATCATTATTGAGTGTTTAGGTGATTATTGGCATGGTCATCCAGATAAATATGGTGATGGTGAAAATAAAAAACCTTTAACTGAAAAGCAAATAAAAACAAAAGAAAAAGATATTATAAAATATAATTTTC
>Ga0209000_1001056_pt1 | contig 19553 bp, 29 predicted proteins | sample RifGroD2_FD_183998 | JGI IMG/M metagenome (GOLD analysis project Ga0209000, IMG submission 183998) | Groundwater microbial communities from Rifle, Colorado, USA - Groundwater D2 (SPAdes) (version 2) | ecosystem: Environmental > Aquatic > Deep subsurface > Groundwater | place: Rifle, Colorado...
TGCAAAAAGGATATTTAGAGAATTAATTTCAAAATACCCTAATCATCCTGCTTATATTCGTAAAGGGGTAAGAGAGTCAAATGGCAGAACTGAATTACAAAATTTAATTAATAAGGAAATGGGAGAATGATTTAAATGAACAAGAAAAACAGGATTGTAAAATCTAATGATATTATTAATGGTAGATCAGTATTATTTACAAAAGGAGTATATGATGGTGAAAATGGTATATTCACACGGATAAGTGGCACTATGGGTGAATTTAAGTATCTCTGTCAAATTTATATTGGTGGAGAATTATTATCGTTTCCATCTGATTATTTTGTGTTTACTAATCCTGAAGTCCAAAGACAATGGGAAGATGAAGATAATGATTTCCAATCATCTTATGAGGAAGTAACATATAAGGATGTTAAATCAATTATTGAAAGTATTGAAACTGATTTAGAAAATATCATGAGTCAATATACAGACACTAATGAATATAAATACAAGGAAAAGTATGATTATTTCAAAGAACAATATGATATTTTAATGTATCTTTATGTTGGAGAAGAATTTTGCAAGCAGTTAATAAAGATTAAATATGATATTTCACTTTCGAATTTATTGGGAAGAGGATAAAAGCAGATGAAATCTAATGTCATTAATATAAATCGTTCTAAAATTGGAAAATGCTATGAATTAAGTTTACAATATTTACTTGCTAATCCTAATTGGAAATTGATTCATGGATATATTACAAATCAACAACCACCTAAACAAACTATTGATCATGCTTGGTGTATTAATGGTGATAAAATTCATGATGAAATATTTGAGAGAGATTTTCATACAGATTTATATACTGCTTTATTTGCTCCAAAAATTGTAAAGAAGTATAAATTTAATGAAATGGTAGAGAAAATGAATGAATTTGAGACTTATGGGCCTTGGCATGATGTAGATGAATTTAATGGCGATTATTATGATGAGTATGGTGATCTAAGGGATGAGTATAGAAAGAAGTGATAAAATGTGAAAATTTCAAATTATACTGTAATTGTTATTTTTAACAAATATAAATGGGATGTTTTTGAAGTGATGGCAGAATCAAAAGTTCATGCTAAACAATTAGCTCAGTTAGATTTTCCTTATGCTAGAATTGGAAATATATCTTTAACATAATGAGAGTGAGTGATTAATTATGTATAAAGTAAAAGTAAATCTTATTATGACAGCAATATTAGAGGTTGAAGTTGACCAAGAGAAAATGTTTGATCCTGATGACTTTGAGGAAGAGGATATACCGACCATTAATGACTCTATTAAAGGAGTTATAGAAAGTTATATTGATAATCCTATAGCTTTTGTAGATGATGAAAGTGTTAAGATAAACATAAGGCATGAAGTTATTGGAGAAATTCAAAAGTGTAAAATTAAAGCAGAGATAATGAATTAACTTAATAAAGGGAAGTAAAATTCCCTTTCTCTTCTCTTCTCTTCCCTTTCACATAAATATAAAAATAAAAATTATACTTGACAACATTATTTGCTAGTGTTATGATGTAAGAGTAGAAAGCGAGGTGAGGGAAAATGGATGTTAAATCAATAAATAAATTTTACAAAATAAAACTTGACAGGCATTTCCACTTATGGTAAACTGATTATAGGTTGAAGTAAGAAATAAAATATTGATGTGAAAGAGTGTGAGGAAAATAATAATGAAAAACTACCGATTTAAACTATACATAAATTATTAAGTTCACAATCATTAATTAAATAAAAAGGCCATCTTAGAAAGGTATTCCTTTAGTTGTTTCTAACAACTTGGCCTAAAATCGAGAAGTGTTCATAATACCTTATTTATAAGATTGTGAATAACACTCGTAAGGTAATGGGAGTAATGCGAATGTAAAGTATACATAAAATCACTGGTCTTTCGCACCCATTGAAACTCTGGCGCAAATTCCGTCCAGACTCTTATACGTATATACAAGTTGTAACAATTGAATAGGTTCGCACTTTATGTGGTTGTAAGTGTTGGTGTGATTTGGTTGTAGAGTAGTGCGGTTACAACTTATATGTGTGTATAAGATGTAAGTTTTAACTATGCAAACCATCATATCTCCACTAACGTCACAACTTATATACGTATAAGATGTAAGTATATCTGTAGAATAGCAATAGTACACATCAACTATTACAAATTGTATATCCGTATAAGATGTAAGTACAGTTACAGCCACTTCATCTACAACAACTGGTGTTACAACTTGTATATACATATAGGATGTAAGTGCAAGGTAATATTCTATATAATTTAATTTCATCATAACTTTTATGAATATTATAAATTAAAATATAAAATATTAACTTAAAAAGGATGATATAAATGAATGAATGTGTAAAAATTGAAATAAGGAACTGTAATGAATATTGTGATAAAGAAAATGATACAAAGAAAGTATTAGATTATAGAAAAATACTTAGTGATTTGAGATATCAATCATGGCTGGCGTTTAATAAAGCAATGACTTATTTTTGCACATTTACTATGGAAAATATGGAATACAAGGAATTAAATGGTGTAAATATAAATGAACGTGAAAGATTTGGTAAAACTCATGGAGCTTGGATACAAAACAGAATGAATGAAGTTATGGTATCTCATAATAGTGGAAATGTTGCTCAAGCATATCAATTCGTTTCTAAAAGATTTAGTGATGATAAAAAGAAAGGCGTATTCAAAGGGAAAGTAGGAGTATCAAATTTTAGACTAAATACACCTATAATTGTAAAAAATAATAATTTTAAAATTAATGTTAATAAAAAAGGGTTTGAGGTTATGTGCAGTTTATTTAGTACGCCATATCAACAAAAAAATAATGTAAAAAGAGTTAATTTCACTATTGAAAGTTTAGGATCTAGTCAAAAATCAATCTTAAATAAGATTATGTCTGGTATTTATAAGCAAGGAGCAATGCAAATCACTGAAGATAAAAATAAAAGTGGCAAATGGTATTTAACAATTAGCTATGCTTTTGAACCTGTTGCACTAGAATTAGACAGCAATAAAATTCTTGGAATTGATTTAGGATTAGTAAATACAGCAGTAATGCAAGTATTTGATATGAGTACCGAAAAGTGGGATAAATTATCTTGGAATGAAAGTGTAATTAATGGTAAAGAAATATCACAGTTTAGAAATAAATTAAATGCTAGAAAAAGGCAAATTCAAAAAGCTAGTAAAATAGTTGGTGATGGTAGGATAGGGCATGGTAGAAATACTAGAATGAAACCATTTAATGATATTGGAGATAAAGTAGCGAGATTTAAAGATACATATAATCATAAAGTTAGTAAGCATATTGTTGATTTTGCTGTAAAACATAATTGTGCTACAATTCAAATGGAAAATCTAAGTGGATTTTCAGAACAACAATCTGAAACTTTTTTAAAGAATTGGTCATATTTTGATCTTCAGAATAAAACTAAATATAAATGTGAAGAAAAAGGTATTAAATTTATATTGATTGACCCAAAGTACACAAGCAAGAGATGTAGTCATTGTGGATGTATTGATGATGCTAATAGAGATTGTAAAGGAAACCAAGCAAAATTTAAGTGTATCACCTGTGGACATGAAGAAAATGCAGATATAAACGCTGCTAAAAATATTAGTATTCCTATGATTGATAGTATTATTGTGGAACAATTAAAGATGATGAGTAAGTTTAAGGACAAGAAGGTTAGTTGATTAGTTATAATTAGAAAGGATGTGGTGTTCTATGAATTCTAAAACTGCCGTAAAAATCAGAAATAAAGGAATGTGGTTTCATAAGCATGGGAAACACAAAGGATTAAAGGAAATATCAATTATATTTAACAAGAGAAGAAGATTTATGTATGTGTTTGAACCAATAGATATTCGCAATGGTAATTGGTCTAGTTTTAGGTGAGTGTAAATTTACGTTAATAAATAATTAGACAAACGTTAATAAATAATATTTCGCATACATATAATCCGAGGACGTTTCAAACGACCACGAAATAAATTACAAAACGCACAAGCAAAGGAGCGTATTATGAGAAATTTAATAATTTGTGAAACGTGTCAAATACCATATAAACCATCAAATATCAGTTATGATCCAACTACTGGAAATGCAATTGGAATATTTTCTTGTTCAAAATGTGGACATCAGATTGCTTGTAGATAATGAAACTATGAAAAGTTTTAAGTATTAAGTTCACAAATGGTTTGTAAATTAATAAATAAAATATATGGAGAACTTGCAAGTACATATGGATAGCTATCCCTCCTGACGAGGAGAGAAAGAATAAGTGGGAAAAAATAATGTAAAATACACATTAGAGGAAGTAAGAAAAATTGTTAAAGAATTTGGCTTTGAATTAATTAGCGAAAAGTATATAAACAATCATCAAAAATTAATTATGCAAGATATCAATGGATATTTATATTTTTCGAGGTTAAGTGATTTGAAAGGTGGTAAAAATCCAGTGTTTGCCCAAAAATCAAACCCGTATAGCATTTATAATATCAGGTTATTTTGTAAAATAAATAATAAACAATTTGAATTATTAAGTAACGCATACGATAATGCTAATGAAAATCTTAAATGGAAATGTTTAAAAGAAGATTGTATGGATGAATTTGAAGCATCTTGGCATAGTGTATATAATGGTAATGGTTGTGGAGTGTGTCACGGGAAACAAATAGGGTTATCAAATTGCCTAGCAACAAAAAGGCCAGATTTAACAGATGAATGGCATCCAATTAAAAATGGCGACTTAACACCATATGATTTTACTTTTGGTAGTAAAGAGAAAGTTTGGTGGCAATGTAAAAATGGACATGAATGGGATGCGGTTATTCATACTAGAAGTAATACAATTAATGGAACTGGATGCCCGAGTTGTGCAGAATCAAAATTACAGGAGAAGACTAGATTATACATAAATGAATGTGGATACGATATATTACATGAAAAAGAATGCACATTAAGCCCTAAAAATATAATAAACCATCCTGTAGATAGTATAAGCAATAAACAGAGGAGAAAAGGCATATTAAGATATGATAATGAAATAATTATTGGTAACAGTCATCTTTTTATTGAGGTTCACGGACAACAACACGATTCAGAAGATAACATATTTAATATAAAGGCATCAAAGAAATATAATACAACCCCAAAAGAAGAATTAGAATATCTTATAGCTAGGGATAATTTTAAAGAGCAATATGTATATATGCAGGGCGAGAACTATTATTATCTAGCATTGTGGTATTATGATTTTGATAAAGAAGATACATATAAGCAATTAATAAATATAAAGATTAACGAGATACTTAATTCGGTTAATTTAAAGATGGTTTGCTGATACATAAATAACTTATTAGAAACTAACCAAAATTTATAAAATGAATGGAGAAGTGTATAAATATGTCTGATAAAATTAACGATATAGTCAAAGAAGCAGAAAATATTTTAAGTGATGGCAATTCTAATTATGATGAATCTAAATTTAGACAAATGGTAGGGCAATTATTAATTGATGAAATGCAATCTAATATTGATAATTGGGACAATATTAATATTCCAAGAATTTTGAATTACGAATATACAATGCATGAAATATTAGAGGAAATATTAGAAAAAATTATTCCAGATAGATTTATTTCATATCTCTCAGATATTGTTGAATTTAGAAATTCATCTTGGGGCAATAGTTTAAATTTCCGTATTTCTAATTTAAAACCATATACTTTAAATATTCTAAGTAAGGATGGTAATGTTTATAAAAGAGAAATAATTGATAATAATATTGTTTTAGAAACAAAAACAATATATTTTGATTTAGAAAGTAATCTACGTAGGTTTAGGGAAAATAAACTTACTTTAAAAGAATTGGTTAATTATATCTTAAATGATATTGAAAAATATCTAAAAAGTCAAATTGAAATTCTTCAACAACATACATTAATGACTAATGTGATTAAAGAAAAACCAATTAAGATTGGATTTGACAATTGTTTTATTTTAGTTAAAAGAGATAGTGGATTGTGCTTCTATATGAAAATAGGTGTAGGTATGCTTGGAGTTTAGTATTATATCAATTTAAGGAGGTGATAAGAAATGATTGAAATTAAAACTATGACTATGGAAGAAGCAGAAAAGATTGGCTATGTTACAGTGTTAAAAGGATACAAAATGGAAGAACTCTACAGCGAATTAAAATCAGTATGGTCAACTTATTCAGAGAAAACTAGAGATAATTGGGTAATGTTACTTGGTGGTTTAAAAGGTAAGAGCGAAATTATGGCTTTGATGAATGAAGTTCAAGAGGGATAAAATATAAAATAAAGTGAGGTAAAATATAATGAGTAAAATGGTAACTAGATTGTATGTTTATGGTAAAAATGGCTTGTCTATTGAAAATTTTCCAACTGATAAATATCATACGTTTGGTAAGAAATATATTGAATGCTATGATTATTTTACTAAAAATAAAGATTATTTTAATCAAGACAGTAATTCAGATGTTCCAATCGAATACATAGAACATATGGGTTATGTAATTGAAGGAATTTTTAAAGATGATAGATGTGAAGATTTTTCTGAATTATACTCTAATGCAATTCAATATTTATTAGATCATTGTAAACCTAAAGAAGAAGATATTGATGTAATTAAGTATTCTTGGGATAAAGGGATTCCTATTCAAAGTGCATATGAGTTTAAGGAATTGGAAAATAAGATATTGAGATTAGAGAAAAAAGTGGAAATGATGCAATCAAAATCTGAAATTAATAGGGAAAAAATGCAAGATATTGCAGAATACACTATTAAGGAAATTGAGAGAAGTTCAATAATTAGGTCTAGATGATAAGGTAAGAGTGCTACCAGCACTCTCTGGGAAATAATTTATGTATTAGAGCAAAATAATTAAGGGTAACGACCTACGTTGAAAGGGGTAATAAAATGAAAAATATTAATAAAGTAATTTGTCAAGACTGTGGAATTGAATATGATAAAAATCAATATTATTTGTCACGTATTGAAGGCCAAGAAAGAATGGAAGTTTGTAAATATTGTTTTGAAAAAGAGTTTATCAGTAGTAAATCCATAGAGTATATTTTTAGAAAATATAATATTCCATTTATTACTGAATTATGGGAGCAAATTAATGATAAATATCAAGGAAGTAATGTATTACCGCAATATATGAAAGCGTTATGGTTGCCACAATTTATTAATTTAAGATGGAAAGATACTGATTGGAACAAGGAAGATAGTCAAGAAGCAGAAGTGAATTTCTATGATGGAATTGTTAAAAATCTTAAAAAAGAAGCAGTAAAATTGAATGACAAACTTGCAAAAATAAGAGAAAGTTTAAGTTCAATAAATAGTTCTCAATCTTATCAATCAAGAAGTAATGATATGAACTTGTACATATCAACATTGAAATCATTAAGAGAGACATTGGATTTGATCAGTAAATATGATTGGAAGTTAATGTATTCTGAGTATGAGATTTTGGTTAGTAATAAAGATTCTGATAGAGGTAAGCTTGGAAATGAAGTGAAACAAGTTTCTGTATGGGAGCAAAATCATGATAATCAAATTAAGAATCATAAGATTTGGAATGTAGTTGAATCAAGAATTAGTAGTACAACCATTGACAATTTGATTAAATTGGATTTAGTTAAACTTGGAGTAAAAGAAATTAAATGTAGTGAAAGATTTTATAATGCCTTACATGACTATCCTAGTGCTAACTTTAGTAACAACCAACTTACTTATAGAAAAATTCTAGTGACTATGGATAAATCTATAAAAAATGAAAGTAATTTGATTTATCAAACTCGTAAGAAAACTTATTTTATTGATATAACAGATGATTCAATTAAAGAAGCTGATTTGCTAACTGAAAAATATCCAGAAATGTTTCGATATCGAAATAATCGTCTTTTTATTATTACGTAAAAGCAAACAAATACTCCTAACTGCTTTAATTAGCAGTTAGGAGTATTAATATAAGAATTAGAGAATAATTATTCTATTTCCACTTTTCATTTTCTTCGGCATCTTTTAATTTTTCTTCTTCAGTTTTAATTCTCATAAAGAACATAACATAACCACAATCATAGCATATTTGTGTAATAGTTGGTGAATTATATGCTATAAGCCCTGGAGACTCTGTATGGAAACAAAAAACCACACCAGAAGGTTTAACATTTTCACTTTTACATATTGGACAAGTTATTGGGATATTTGGATTCCTTTGAGAATTTATGCTTGTGTCTCCAGTTGTATACACATATTTAGACATTGATTTAATACCTCCTTAATTTGTGTGTATAGTATGTGTATATTTATAGATATTTATTATAGCATATTTAATTGTTTTGTTAAAATTGGATAAGATTGTTGATTTATTGTTTTTATATTATCCAATAAAAGTATGTTTTTATTTTGTTTGAAATAAGGGATTTTAAAGTGGTTTGTAGCAAGGGTTGTAGAGGTGGGAATTGTTGGATAATTTAGTTTTTGGAGGTAAAATATGAACAATTGTAATAATGATAGAGTATTTATTGTTAGTAAAGAAAAATCAAAACAGTTTTTAGAAGATAGTAAAAAGAATGTTATTAATCCTGAGTTTTTGGAGAAATGTTTGTATGCTTATAAGATGTTGAATAAGAAAAATACATAGGAGAGGAATATTATGTCTGGAGTAACACCTAAAAAGAAAGAAGAATTAAAACAGATGATGGGTAAATATTCAGGGAAGGTTTGTTTGAGTTTATTGAGTTTGATGGATAGGGATGTAGAGGATATTAGTTATATTAATTGGTCTGAGGATGTTTTGAGTGGTAAGAAGAGGGTTTTGATTTGTGGGTGTGAGGATTAGGATTGTTAGTTTATATTGATTTAGTTTATGAGAGTGCGATTTAGTGCTCTCTTTTTGTTTGTGGATTTGGAAATTGAAATTGAATATTGGTTGGGTTATAGGGATCGATACCTGTAATCTGTAAAACGAGACGCTTACTGCCTTTAACAGTGGAGCGTCTTATTCCATTTTGTAGCTGATTAAAGGAAGGCGGTAATAAATATGGATAAAAGAATGAAACGTAATGGTTGGAATTTAGAAACAATGAATAGCTTTTGTGTAACTAATGATGGATTTGAAGGATATAAAGTATTAGATACAAAATGGGTAGAAAAATCATATCAAACTCAATTATGGGCATTAATTAAATGTCCAAATGAAAATCATGAACCATATCTAGTATGTTGGAATAATTTTAAAAATGGTTGGTTATGCAAACAATGTTTTTATGAAAATAAAGAAAAAGCACAATGGACAAAAGAAATGGCATATGATTATTTTGATGAATGTGGATGTAAAATAATAAATATAAATGATTGGAAAAACGTTGATAAAACAGTTTGGTGCTATGATAAAATTGGATTTAAAGTAAAACCTTCTATTTCTAGTTTAAAGGCTGGATATAAACCATCGCCATTTGTTAAAAATAAATTTGCGTTAGAAAATATGAAATTATATTGTAAATTATTTAGACCAGATTATGATATACTTAGTGATACGTATACTATAATTAAAGCAGAATATCAATGGATATATAAAGGTGAGTTACCTGATGATGTAGACCCTATATTTAATCTTACTGCTGATGGGTTTATACATGGTGGTTGTGGGCATCCTTATCTATCAAGATCAAATGGTAATATAATATTTGAAAGAGAATTAATATTACATAATATAGAATATATAATGGAGAAAACTTTTCCTGATTGCAGAGATAAAGGATTATTAAAGTTTGATTTTTACCTTCCCAATATTGATGAAATTGTAGAAATAGATGGCGAACAGCATGAAAAAATTATTGACTTCTTTGGCGGAGAAGCAGGATATTTAGATAGAGTTAAAAAAGATAATATTAAAAATAAATATTGTGAAGAGAAGAAAATTAAGATGACTAGAATACCTTATAGAACTAATAAGACAATTGAATTTAAAGGGTTGGTAGATGTCGCAATAAACAACATTTTAAGAAGCATGAATGAATAAATAATATCAATAAGGTAACTACTTAACTGTAGTTACCTTATTTTTTACGATTTTCAATATTAACTCAATACCTTTGCTAATAACTGATCCTTCACAAAATCCTGTGTTTTACTTGTGTTGATTAATTTCCCTTCGTTTCTAGTGATATTCCTTATCCACAAATCATTATTCCTACTTAAAAAATTACTTGGCTCAGTTAGTTTTTTGAGTTTGTCTTTCCAACCAGCAACAAATTGTAATTCAACTGCAAGACCGAACAATGCGTGGATGAACATTACTTCGCCAATAAACGTATTGGCCTTTTCAATTTGTCTTGTTTCTGATGAGACATTGCCATATATTTTAGGAAATAACTCAATAATCTCATTAAAATAAGAACACAAGAAATTCCCTGCCTCTTCTACTTGACTAGGTGTTTCAGGAGACATCATAGAACATCCTTTTGATAATGTATTAAATGTCATTACACAATTGCTTGTTTTCTTCAAACTATTTGAAACTAATTCAATACGTCCACGAAGAAATGAATTATTCATAACCTTTTTGGCAATAGCGTTATTTAAATTATACGTGTCGTGAAAGGCAATCCTTGTCTTTGATACTGGGAGTCCAAGTGAATTTAAAGCCACAAAAACATTTTCTGATTCTTCAATCGTTGCATTAAGAATTGTTACTGAAAAATAATATTCATCAGGATTTTTTACTTCTAACATATCACGTTTGAATAATTTAAGCCACATAACACAGCTTTCGAGTCTATGAGCCCCGTCATTCACATATAAGGGGAATTGACCAGAAAGCGTATTAGAAATTTGGTCATAGTGTAATGGTGTTGGATTTTCTTTTGCATAATTTAGATATATTGTTCCACCATCAACTTTCGAATCTTCAAGAACAGCTTTTAGAAATTTTTTACTATGACCAATATTTACTAAAGGAATATTCCCTTTAGATTTTGTAGTTTTTTCGCCTCTTTGTGTACTTTCTTCATAATAAATTTGATTTGTGACGCTATACATTTCAGCCAATTGTAACGCAGATAATGATAGATTAAACTTATAAGGAACACCATCTCTCATGATAACCGATATATTATCAAACGACCATGATTTATCCTCACTTTCTCTCTTTAGATTTAGTTGTTTTTCTCTTTCCTTAAATTCCTTCTTTATTTTGTTTTGCTCACGTTTAATTTTTAACTCATCTTTTTTCCTTTGAGCATCATCACTACATTCTTCATTAAGCTCATTCTTCACCATCTTATCTTTATCACTTCCTACTCCATCTCCACTACTATCATCTTCACATCCATTCCCCTCCCCTTCATCTTTCATCTTAGTCAAATTACTCAAACTAGGCATATTCCTCATATTTAATTCCCTCATTTGTTGCTTTAATTTTTCATCATCTACTTCTGTATCCATTTCTTTAACCAATTCTATTTCATGTTGTTGAACCATATCCTCATCACCAACAATTTCATCCAGACTTTCAAATCCTGCAGCAGTTTCACTCATAGTATTTAAAACCTCTTCCTTTACCTGATTAACCACATTCATATCCATTTGATTAAACTTATCCTTATCCTTATTACTTTTCCTACCCATTTCAATATCTCCTTTCATATTTTCATCCACCAATTTATTCACTATATCAATAATCATAAAAATAACCTCTTTTTGTCGTATTTTTACTATACCATAAATATATTAAGTAAAGCAAATAAAATACATAGTTTTTATGAAAATTTATTAAAAAATCCTCAAAAAAGAAAAGAGTAAGCCAAAACTCACTCCATAAATTACACTTATTACAATGCAAATACCAACACTTTTGCAAACAACATCAATCCACCTAATAATATTGAGCCTCCAACTATTTGTGTTTTTGCATCATCCGATACATTATCAGGCTGAACTATAGGTGGAAATACTGGATCTTTTATCTCTTGTGTTTGACCTGCATCTGTTGTTAAATGAGTTTTTACCTTAGATATTAATTTTTCAAGATTGTCATTATCTTTAAAATGTTTTCCAATTTCCACTTCGATTTCATCAGTAACACCTTCTGATGTAACAGTTCTTCTATATTTAAAAATATCCTTATCATATTTTCCATTCATACCAGTATTTTTTATTTTATTTTGCACATATCTTCCAATTCTATCTAACCCACCTAAACTTGCTAATTGCATATTTGATGGAACTGCTACAATCATTTCTCCACTACTTAATTTTTTATTCCATTCTTGTAAAGTTCCATATCCTAAATTTGGATTAGATTCTAACCAAAACATACCATTATTTTGTGGCATTGGATAGAGATAATATAATTTATGATATGTTTTAGTTACATAATCTGTTGGAGTTGCCTTTGCTACAAATGGATTTATTAATGTAATTCCTACTAGTATCATAATTATTGATAATGCTAAACTTTTACGAATAGATGATTTTTTCAATATAATTAATCTCATATTGTTTCCTCCCAATTCTTATCACTAATAGATAACTCAATAATCAATTCTCTGTTACACTTACTACATACTGCTTCAATTTCAATTGTTTTGCCTATCACCTTATCTGAATTTCCTGCATAGATTACTTCTTTATCGAAAGTATCCGATTTAACAACTAAAATATCGTTTCCACATAAACATTCTAACGGTGATTTCATTTTAATCTACCTCCAATTTTTCTCTTAATTCTTCCAAGGTAACGAGCATTTCTTCTGCCTTTTATCGTGTGGATAGTCATTTGAACTTCTATCTCAGGAGGTAAAAGCGAAGGAAGAATATCTCTCATTTCATCAACTCCTTTGGATCAACAGTTTTACTATTAATCCTGATTTCAAAATGTAAATGATTCCCAGTTGAGTTGTTTCCTGATGATCCTATTTCCGCAATCTTTTCGCCACTAAAAACCATTTTTCCTTCCATTACAACGACTTTTGAACAATGAGCATAAAGAGTTTCATAACCATTGCCATGGTCAATAATAACGTGTAATCCATATGGGCCTTCGGAATTAATAATTTTCTCAACTTTACCTTTTCGACTAGCTTTAATCGCATCTCCTAAATTTCCTGCAATGTCTAAGCCATGATTATGTTCATTGTAACCTTGTGTAATTTTACCCTTAATAGGCCAATCAAATTTTGCTCCTAAATATCTCTCCCATATATTTTTATAACCAACATCCATAGTTTCACTATTACTTTCAATTCCTAATGCATTACTAACTTTTTCTTTTCCTCCACTATAAGTCATAGCAATAGAATGAATGTCGTCACTAAATTGTTTTAGAGGAGCAAGAGTACATGATAAAACCATTAATCCTAGACTCACAATTGCCAACCATTTGATTGCTAATGCCATCTCTCTACCTGAAGTATGTCTAACGTAGATATAAACTACTAAATATAAAGCACTCAATCTTACAAGATTTATAATCATTTAAATACTTCTGTTACTTTCTTAAGAAAATCTAGAGAGGCATTTAGCACTAAGAGAGTGACAAGTATTAAACCTAATGTATCAGCATAATATGTCCATTCACCTTTCCCAAATATTTTTAACCCCATTTTCACCACTTGTAAACCCACAGCGATGCCAAGAATAGCTAAAATCGGGGTAGCTGCTTGAATCCCTGGGAACATTTTAATTCCTCCTTTTTTGCCAAATGAAGTTTTAAGCAAAAGTTTTTAATTTCATCAAGAGTAAGAAGTTCTATTGAATATGGAAATGCTTTATCCTTATCGATTATCTTCTGAATTTTGTTTTTTGCTGTATCACCTCCATCAGTTACAATTAAAACTACAAATGTTTGATTTTTGGACAAGTCTATCCACCAATAAGTAGAAATGCCTTGATATTTATCTTTAATTAATTTTTCTGCTAATTGATTATACTGTTTGATTTTCTTAAATTCATTACCTGATTCATATCTAGTAAATTCATTGAAATATATCTTTTTATCATTAAATGTATCAAATGTAATGAATTGGTCTGGTTTTATAATTGGTAAGAATTGAGTTGGTTCATTTTCAAAAGTAAGATTTGTATAATTACTTGCTCTAGAATTAAGGATAATAAAAGTATAAACCCATGATTTACCTAATGTGTGTTCAATATTCTTAGGTTTTTTCTCGTCAAACAACCAAAAATAATCTTTTTCTAAAAATGAAATCCTATTACCTCTCTTAATTCTATGCTTTTTCTCTAATCTTCTACAACAACGATGTGCCATTTCAATTGAAAGACCTTGAAATTCAAGTAAATGGATTTGTGTTGTGTTCAAGCAGATACAATGTTCTAGATGTGCCAATACTCTTAAATCTCGGTAATAACCCTTTGTATGATTTGTTTGATTCACAATCATAGACCTCCCCTTGAATATCCGTATAAGGCATAGGATATTGAATTAATTTAGAGAGTAATTCTTCATATCTATCTGGGTCTGATACTACGCTAGGAAAGTACATAGATTGAACTTCTATTTCTTCATCCCAATCAAATATTGCTCTTCCTTTTGCTTTCTTAGGGATAAATGCTGCTTTAGAATTACCTAAAACCATATTTGAATTTATTGGGTCTTTAACCCTATATACAAGATTAGCGTCAAACATGGCTTTAAGTTCACTAAAGTTACCTATTTTGCCTAAGCTGTTTGCACTTGGCCTTTGAATTGCACCAATGCTAAATATACCTTGTGAACGTCCTTGGTGAAGTAACCGATTAAATGATTCATAAGCAGGAGAAGTAAACTCAGCCATCTCATCACAAATGACTACAATTGCTGGCATTTTGTTACCTAACTTTAAGAATTCAGGAAAATTTCTAGCTCCTGTTTTACTAACAATTGGCGATCTTCGATCATTTTCATCATTAACTTGTTTTAATAATCTCTCAATATGTTGAGACTCTTTTGCCCACATAGCACCATACTTTTCAAAATATTTAAATTCTCCTAGTTTTGGATCACATATTACTGGAATCACAGAAGGTTCTTTATCCATGCCTTTAATACTGTTTATGAGTAACATTGTATAAATTGCTGTATGACTGAAATTTGACTTACCACTTCCCATCATCCCACAAACAAGAAGCGTAAGAATCTCGGCTAAATCTTTTACAATAAATCCATTAATTGAATATCCAAAAGGAATAGGAATCATCATTCCATTTTTTAAATATGAAGTCGGGTCAAAATTATAAGGATACATTTTTGTTCTATTCACATTAGATATCGTCATGTGAACCGCCATCCCATGTTGCTCAATTTGGCAATTGCCTGTTTCACCTAAAGCATCTGCAAATGTTTGTTCTAGTTTTTTAAAGTTTTCAAAGTTTAATCCGGCAGGAAGATTAATTACAAAAAACCAAGTTTCATTATTATGTTCATCTAAACTTTTGATTCTTTGGATTACTTCCTTGATACTTTTTGGTCTTCCTAATTTAACCTTATCCTCGATGTCTTCATCTTTTGATTTAACTAAATGTCTCTTGATAATTATAGGTCGATAATCTTCTCCATAATGAAACACGATTACATCATAGACTTTTGCAGGAATTCCGCCACCTCGTTCTCTACCCTTTTTCCATTGTTTAATTGCAAGATCATAAGCATCCATTTTGTTTGACATAAATTCACCTTCTTTATAATGATTATGGATAAGTGACAAAAGTGTGTATATACGTTTGCTAAAACCTTATTCAAAACGTTTACCTATACAAACGGTAAACAAGTTTAAAACCGCATGTAGCAAGGATTCTAAAATCAAAGAAGAGAAGGAGGAACAATGTGCCGACTGATATAATTGAATGTATGTGAGGGGATAGCAGATAATGTTTGGTAAATATTGCGAACTTGTGATAAAAAGGATAAAGTAAATTAAGGTAATCTACAAGTTATCCCAAAATAAGGATAAATAAGATTACCTTAATTAATATAAAATTTTTGTTCAATTAGTTGCTATTTGATTAGATTTAATATGCTGGCAGAACACGCAATTACTAATGATGATCCAGAAACAATACATATAATTCCTATCAATGCCATAACTGTTCAACTCCTTTGGAAATTATCATAAGTTTAATATCTCCAAAGAAAAGATAAATATATATTTTAAGTATTGGTATACAAAAAGTTTACCAGTATACAAAGGTATACTTATTAAAAGTAATATACCAAATGAAAAAGCCCTGATTTTTCAGGACTAATTCAATACCCCATATTTTCCTAAAATTTTCCTACATACATACTCATTACCACAAACATTACCCCAACTATTCCTACATACTCACTAAAACAAAAAAAGAAGACACAGCCATTACAGTTGCATCTTAAAGCATTATATCTTCAAGTTCATCCTTTTCTGCTCTCTTCCTTTCGATTACTTTAGTTTGTATCAAAACATTCTCATTTATTCTTTCTTTTGGTTCTTTAATTTCCTTAATTACAAATCCATCATTAATCAATTGTTTCTTTACCCATTTACTAAAATTCTTAATTTCATTTGCTTTCTTATAAAGCAATAATTCATCTTCGTCATCAAGATTAAAATAAACACCTTTTCTTTTTACTCTGCCTGTGAGTTCGCCGATGCTTTTAATTTTGACCACCTCTTTATGCTCATACGGTAGTAACCCTCTACATTAGCATAAACACAATTATCTAATATAGAACAATTAGGATAATGTTTCTTAAATAAATCTCCAAATTGTAATGCTCCCCCTCCAGTTAACAAAACTTTATCAGAGGGATCGTAGTCAGTAAAAATTTGACTAATTTCAGCTACAATTTTACTGACAAATTGCTCTTCATCAATCTGATTACCTTTTAACTTTACAGTCCCGAAATGGACAGTGTTAGAATCTCTCGTAATAAACTTCTCTCCCTTAAAAGTTGACGCATTTACAGTAAGTGATCCAATGTCAATAATTCTTTTTTTTCCAACTGCTAAACTTTCATCTTTTGATAAGGCATATTGAAAACTAGCAACTGATTCAGGTGCAATATTTAAATTATCGATACAGAATTTTTTATGTTTCCCATTAATTTGAATATCATATTTGCCAAATAATAGATTTTCTAAAGCTGTTTTAGTAGCAACATTAAACTGGTCAATTGGTACACCTGTACAAACATACAATTCACTGTCATTTTCTTCTAATGAAATTGCCACGCCAGTAAGAAAAAGAATTTTAGTTTGTAAGTGTATCTTTGATTTTGTTGTCATTTCGGTAGGTGCATAACTTTCATCAAGGGCAAGTTGACCAACAAAATACTTTTCTTTGTCATTAATAATTACTTCATATTCTTCATTGTCAGACATTTCTCTATGATGCCAATCTCCTACTACGGATTTAAAAGATTCCCCATTTAATAATTTAGTACCATGCCGACCCGTATCAATTGGAATGATCTGAAACCCCACTAAAATTACCTCCTTCATATTATACCACAAATCAAAGTATGTGGTATTTGTCTTTATCCTGATTATATAGCATTACCCCATACTTTGCAACATCTTTTCGTATGCACTTGCCTAACCTAATATTTCTTGATATAATACAAACAAATATCAATGTAAACAAATGTTTACATGTAAACATAGTAAACAAAGCATTATTACCACCTAAAATGTAAACATCTTTTATAATCAAGAATTTAAAAACAAATCGAGGAGGTAAAACTATGAACGATTCCGAAGAACAAAGAAAACCATCCTCTCTCACTCTTTCCATCCGTTTAGACAATGAAGAAGGGAAAACAGAATGGGATTCACTTCAAAATCGTACAGGTTTAAAATCAAAAGATTTGTTTTTAGACATTATCAGACTAAAGAAAGACCAGTTAGAAGCAGAATCAGGTGGAATATCTGAACTTATTACACCACAAATGGTAAAAATGAAAGAACACACTGAAAGAATCATTCAAATGTTTACTGAAATCACTCGTAGTGAAGCTGATCAAAAGAAATTCCATATAGAAACAGTTCAAACATTAACAAATGATTTTAAAACAACTTTAGATTCTTTAAGAGAAAGAATTGATATTGCTGAAAATAGTAAAAAGGATTCTGAGAAATCAAAAAAAAAGAAGCAGAAGATAAGTCGGAAACTTTATCCAAAAGGAATATTGAGTTAGAGGCCGGACATAACAATTCAAATTATTTAATAGAGACATTGAGATTAGAAAATGATGAAATGAAGAAAAGAATTGGGTCTGTAGATGAATTAGAATTTTCGATTGGTGAAATGGAAGATTCTAATAAATATTTACAACTCCAATTGAAAGAATCTGAGAATAGATCAGTATTTTTAGAAGGTCAATTGGTTGAATCAAAACAAGATAGATTGAAAGAAATTAGTGAGTTGAGAGAAAGTCATATGTTGGGATTGAGGGCAATGAGACAAGAAATGAAAGATGAATGTGATAAGAGAATTAATGAGATGAAAAAGGAAAATGAAAGGTTATTGGTTAAGGAGAAAATATGGTTGCCAGTAAATGTAAGGTGATATGAATGGGTGTAAAATTATAAAAGCACTATCCATTAGTTTTGGATAGTGCTTGTTTTTTGTTTTATCATTACGACCCGAACACTTATACACATGTGGATAAATTTTGTCGAAGACTATCTATCCACAAAGGAAATTATGATATATACTATTACCTGTGGATAATTTTTCTTCATAGAAGGAGAATAGTGTCGAGGTGTCGAATATATCTATTTAACAAACTCAATGAAATTGAAAAACCACCTTGTCTGCAAAACAAAGTGGTTTTAATCTAGCAAATGTCCTCTCACCGACATTAGCTTCGATTTCCAAGTTCTAATAAGATTATACCTAAAGACATTCAGAAAATCAAGTCTTTGGTAAATTAGATTAAGGATTTCAAGGTTAGTAGTTTTAGTGCAGAGATGTACATGCTACTAACTTTTTTTATTGAGCAATGTTGATAGAAATTACAAATTAAATAAGCAAATGCAAAAACCTTCAATTGATGTCGAGTTTGCCGACACAGCATCAATTGAAGGCCCAAAGAGACTAGATGAAATTTACTTATGACTTATTATATCATTTTTAAAATTTCATTTCAACCCTCTTAGCTTTGCTTTTGGCAAAAATGTTAGGAGGTAATTTCATTATGAATAAGAAGTCACAATTAATACCTGATGAGCCAATTATCGCAGTACAATTATCTGTTGTAAAAAAGTTTGGGCAAGTACCTGCTGAGATACTTAGTAGATTAGATTATTGGATGGATAGTGCAACGCAGTATAGACAAGATGAATGGTGGGTTTATAAGACATATGAAAATTTTATGGAAGAGTTAGGAAAATCTGAATCAACAATTACAAGAGCATTAAATGTATTAGAAAAATGTGGAGTCCTTATTTCTAAAAAGTTTAATAGTTGGAAAAATCATCATGTTAAGTTTTATAGA
>Ga0209000_1001061_pt1 | contig 19423 bp, 11 predicted proteins | sample RifGroD2_FD_183998 | JGI IMG/M metagenome (GOLD analysis project Ga0209000, IMG submission 183998) | Groundwater microbial communities from Rifle, Colorado, USA - Groundwater D2 (SPAdes) (version 2) | ecosystem: Environmental > Aquatic > Deep subsurface > Groundwater | place: Rifle, Colorado...
GGGAGTAGACACACTAGCTGCGGTTGTGCAATCTGGATTGTGCGTAGAGTCTTCAATAGGAACTGGAGTTGCTGGGTACTTAGATAGCCTAACGTCTGCGATGAAGGCAAATCCAATGAGTCCTAGTCCAGATACAAGAAAGATTCAAAATTTAATGAAAGAGATTAAAAATGCGGTTGCCACGTTAAACGATCAAAAAGACATGCTAAGTGACCAACTTGCACTGGTTAAATCTAACATACAACGAATGGAAGAACAAAAAAGTTTAGCAAACGTAGCACCGATTCAAGGCATTGATATAAAACAATACAGTGGACTAAACCTAACATGATAGATATAAGATTAATAACTATAAGTAATGAACAACTTGTTCCGTCGATAGAAGGCTTTTCTAGTCTTTCAGGAAAAGAAGCACTTGCACAACGAATTGTAAAACTGTTATTAACTGCTAAAGGTTCCGATTTTTTTAATCCAAAACAAGGAACAGCTTTGTTAAGTTTGTATGGAGTTTATACTGAAAAATCTCTAGATTCTGTAAAAATGTTGTTACCTGAAATTATACGAAATTTCGTATCAGACCTAAAACAAGAACAAATGGTTGCGGTTATAAACGGAGTTACTTACAATGACGAAGATTTATTGGAAGATATATTAATTAATGATATATCTTTTGACACAACGTATTCTGGTTGGAGTATTAATTTAGAAATTATAAATAAAGCGCACAATAGCGTAAAAATTGTAGTCCCATAAGAGGTATAGATATGGCATTTGATATTAGAAATTATGTAAAAGAACGATTACAAGTTTACAACCCCGCGATAGATACACGCGATGGTAGCGGTGTGAATGATTTGTTAGTTGCACCGTTGAGTCTTGTACTAGATAAATACCTTGAAGAGCATAAATATGTTCTGAGCAGACTTTCGTTATCCGATGTTACAAACATGCCAGAGGCAGAGTTAGACGCAATTGGGTTACAGTATTTACTTACTAGATTAAACGGAACCTATTCTAGTGGTAGTATATACGTTTATTTCGCGAATCCAACTGCTATCAATATACCGAAAGGTACAGTTTTTTCCACTGGGGGCGTAGACTATAAAACTACTGCAGACTTTTATTTAAGCCGTACCGCACTTAGTCAGAATCAAGAAGATTTTTATTATTACAGCGCTGGTCCTATTCCTGTAGTTGCTTATACTGCAGGCGATAATAACATAATTGCTGAAACTCTTTTTACCACGAATATACAGTTTGCAATTACTCCTGTAAAAATAATAAATAAAACCGCATTCACGGGCGGCACTGTGAAAGAAACTAACGATCAATTTTATGCTAGAATAATAAATTCTTTAGATGGACTAACCTTGGCATCCCCTACCGCAATTAAAGCAGCTATACAGGCATATGATCCTAATATTACTATGATTGATGTAGTAGGTTCAGGAAGCGCTTTAATGTTTAGAGATTTAGTTACCGAATTATCACAGATTGGTAATTATGTAAATATTGATTATCTTTACACGTTATCTGGAGAGCACACAGGAACGTATGCTAATCCAAGTATTGCATATGCAGACATATTCATGGATATAGACACTTCTGATGATGTAGCTTTTCCTGGTATAGCTAGTTGGGTTACAGAGTTTTCGACCGATGATTATCGTAACATCTATTCGAAAGAAGATCCATTGGGAGCAGAAGCTTCGAAACATCTTCTTATCCAAGACTTTGTTTTGGGGTCTGGCTACAATCCTGACTTTGGAATTTTTGAAGGATCCACAGGTTGGAACGCCCACGATTCTCTAAGTTATGATAATAAAATATTTATTGTGGACGAAGTTACACCAACTGCTACAGGCCTTCGTTTAGGAAAAACAGTAGCTAACGATGCTATAAATTTAGACGTTCGTCTTAATTATAAGCAAGTTACACGGTTACTTGCAGATGCAGATGAGGCAATTGCAGTAGATCATCCAGCTAAAAAACAAGCTGCATATGATAACTTGATGGCGTCATTAAAAGAACAGACTGCAAATAGCAACCTGAATAATTTTTCTCCAGTTGTACACAAACAAATTAGTCAACATCAAGGTATTGGAATTAAATGTAAGATGATAACTACAGACAATACCGAGCAGGGTGAAATTACATATATAACTACTCTTAGAAACAGCACAGTGTTTGCAGCACATGATGGATACGGGTTAGCTTGGCGTAAACAACCAGAATTTTTACTTAGAATGCAAGCGGGCACACAAACAGCGGCGGACTTGGCTACCTTCAGAACAGAGTACAGTGTAGATGGGACGCAATATATCGGACACATAACAGACCATCCTGAGTTTTGGAAATACAATGTGTTCTTGGTAGATAATGATATTCTACAAGAAGAAGTATGGGTAGGTAATGAACAACTTTGGGATCAATCCTCTGGAACAAATCAATTTATACAGGCCGCCAAAGTGTGGATACAGCCAAACATTGAGTATTGGTTTTTAATGTACATATATGAGGCATCAGGCTTTGAAGCTTGGGTTGGTTTAGATGTAGATGCATTTGATGAGTCCAACAGAATTTTATATAGAGGACAGTCTTATCCTGCATACTTACCTGTTTCAGGCAGTAAGACGATAAATGCTATTACTGGAGAGTTAGAACTCTTGTCTACTCGTAATCACTTCGGAATTGGAGTAGGCCATACACGAAACTGTGAATGGTTAGTTAGTGAACTAACTGTTTGGTCTATTGTCGAATCTTTTCCAATGCAGCTGTTTAGTTTTGCAATTGATCCTAATGACTTTGATTTAGCACAAGGCTTAAATGTCGAGTACTATGGTTATGGGTATGACAGCGTATTAGTTGCAAATAATGCACATGATACTCTAAAATCAAAAGTAAAATTAGGAGTTTACAACTTTACTACACAAACATGGGATACGATTGGTACAAATATATACGACCCAATTGAGAACATAAATGAAATTTATGGACCAGTACCTGTAGTCTTAGATGATATTAAAATATCAGCAACCGACTTTGGGACTTTGTCTAATTTTTATAATGCAGAGACAGGCAGAATTTACGTTGCAGCTACTCCTGCAAATTCAGGTACGGGATATACATTTCCTAATTCTGAACTTAATAAAGATCATACTATTAAAACTTACTATGTTGCTGTTAACAATGGCGGTACTACTACAGTTCACCGTGGAAACTGTACGGATATTTATTGTTTTGATCCAGCTAACCTAAAGGAAGGTAGTGTTACAACTACTCTTGGGGTAGGAGGAGTAATTACAACTAAAGTACTACCTGGAATAAATTCACATATACAAGAAATTCTAGGAGTACGGGAATATATATCACAGATAGACATTCCTGGAAGCGAGTATGTAATAACAAATCTGGATACTGGAAATACATATTCAAATGATGCAAACTTCGCTATTACCTTTGGAGGCAGCGATAGAGAAGGCGCACTAATCGAGATATATTACAGATATTGGTCTAAGGGAACAGAGATAGAAAACGCAATTGTTACATCGGAATCTAGATATCCAACGGCGGATTACAAAGTAAAAGTTTCACCTGCTATCGTATTTAATTTCAAAACTTTAAATTACTCAGGGGGGCCTGATGTAAAACAAATGAGAAGCGTCATAAAAGAGTATCTAAACAATTTAGACTCAAAGAGTATTGATAGATCTGATATAGTAAATTGGTTGTATCAAAACGGAGCAACTTACGTGGATTTAAACATGGACATTGAACTTAGACAATTCGATATAAATATGAAAAAAACTATACTAACCTGGACAGCACAAACTTACGATGTTTCAGATAATGCGTCGTATGTAATATCAAGATTTTACACAGATGATACGAACTTAGCGGGAGTTACAAAACTATAATGGTTGAGATTATAAATCAAACAGATGTTTCTAACATATGGACGTACATAAGTTCGTATTATGAATTTATGACGGAGGCTGAAAAGGCCCCCGTAGAGGACTATTGGAAAGCTTTGTTAGATGGTCTAGAAGCCCTTAGATTTAATCTATCAGAGTCGTACTTATCATCTTCCTTGACTCAGTCTAAAGGGTATATAGAAGATCGGTATAAAGATTTTACCGTAAAGTTTGCAGATGTGTCTACAGTTCCTTTCGATGACATAGTGATAACTACACCCGCACCCACGTTAGTTACAAATAAAAATTATTATATTGAGTACTACGTAGTCGGCACACAGGTGCAAAATAGTATTACTTATGAAACAGCAGTAACTCCTAAACGCGTTGTTGGCAATGATGATACACCAGCGGTGGCTAATATTACATTGACTTGGGTAGAGCAAGACCATCTAGATGGATATCAGGTTTACAGTAAACTTGTAACTGATAGTACTTTTAAAAAACTAGATATGAGTGCAAACCCTGTCAGCATTACTGACGGAGTGTGCACATTCATAGATGATGGTACTTACACAGAACTCGTTACAGAATTAAATATTGTTAACAACACAATTAAGTATTACTTATATGATATTGCCGATATCGATTTTCATGTGTATATGCCTGAATTGACTAGAGTTGCTACAGGCGATACCTTTACGGTTGGAGTAGATTTTGATGTGCTAGCCTACAAACAAATAGCTTTTTATTATAAAGACGGCCTAACAAATTTTGAAAAGTTTATATGCCCTTTAGATATAAAATTAGTTCCGATATATGAAAACCTACTTCAGAATTTATTTAGAGATGACTCATTTGCTATAGGAGATCTTTTAGATAGTGATGCGTATCCGTCATATATAACATATTCAGGCAATACACAGATAGTAGAGAATAGACTGCAACATTTTATAAAGCTTAGTCACGCAATACTACTAAAAATGAGACAAGGTCTAAGCATGAGTCGTTTGCAAGATGTAATATCTTTGTATTATAATGTACCGTTTTCATATGATGCAGGAGTCATAGAAAGTGGACAGAGTGCAAATAGTATAATAATTGGAACACTGGAGTATATTATTCCAGAAACCTTAACTCTGTTAAAATCAGTTGGAGACTCTGTTAACAAATTTGAAATATTATGTTCTGGTGTAGGTATTAATGATTATGTAAGCAATCCAGGTATCATTAGCACCATAAGTTCGGGACAATCTTTTTATTACACACTAGGAGTACATGTTCCAACGGAAGTTGCAAACTTATCATATTACATACCATACGTTGCGCCCGTTTCTGACGTGAGTAATTTACTAAACAACATTTGCCCTCCAGGCACTATCTATAAATATTATTAAGTAGTAGGAGTCATAACAACATGGATAAATATAAAGTAAACGCAGGAAGTAAAGTTAGTCTGACAACTGCATTTGATACAGTACAATCTTACATTAGTGGTAATATTGTAAAACGATTTTTTAAGTTATTTAAAACTAAGGGAGTCTTTGATACGCAGAGTGCCTCCACGGGATTGAAAGCTACTGCTTTAAGCACGACTAGTTTAAGTATAGCCGCTGGTAGTGTGCTACTTGAGAGTGGAGATATGATAGTACTTGACTCAGCTGTAACAGTTGCGCCACTATCATTGCTGACTTGCTCTGCTGCTACTTCCTATAAACTAGTGATTAAGTATAGTTCTCTAGGCAGTGAACCTATAATTGCAAGTAATGGATTTTACTATGATAAAACTGGAGATGATCCATATACGACTAAGTTTGCAAAATATACAGACTCATATAGTTTTGTTTTAAAACTTACAAGTGCAAGTTTAGAAACAGATGAGCACGCTATATGTTCATTTACCACAGATACTCCAGCAACTACATTTGATACAGCAAGTTTAGCAGATTTAAGAACTATTGCAAAACTTGAGAGCGATTTAATTGACCCTGCTGATGTTGTTATGACATTGGGCAACTCAACGATTACTGGTAATCTTACTGTAACAGGCGTTTTAATGTCTGAAGGTAGTTTTGTAGAATTGCAAGATAACTCATTTATTGCACCCAGTATTAAAAATTTTAGAATAACAAATATAGCAGGACAGCAACCAACACATACTTTTTTCAAGACTAACCCAAATGACTATTCAGGCGATGAAATGGATATGAGGGGAAAAATAGCTACTAATTATGTTAATAGTACTGATTGGTCAAAACCAACTACAACATCAAACAAATTAGACGTTACAGTTGAGTGGGGCTATGTAAATATTTTAGGAACAGGTAACTCTTCCACAAATACTTTTACTATTACGCAGGGTACAACTCCTGCTAATAATACTTTAACTGATTATTATTTATGGATTCCTAGTCGTGCTGAAAATTTGAGAATTACTGGTAATACGGGACAAGTGCTTTCACTTGAAAATGAGAATGGAACGGAATGGACGAATTCTGGATTTACTTTGGTTGCAGGGAGCGAAGCATGGATTCATTCAAACGCCGACCAATATTTCGTTACTGCCATACCCGTATTAAATGCTGTACAAGACAAAACTAAAGCTAAACAAGGAATCGCCGCTCTTGCCGAGAGTCCAACTTTACAACAAGCCGTACTTACGCTTGATCCTGGTACGCAGTATTATTTTAAAATTTATGGACAAAAAGGAAAAGTAAAAACAGAAGTAGTTACAATGGCTTCTGGTTCGTGGGGCAATAGCATTGCGTATGCAAGTCCAGCTCTTATTAAGCACCCAGATATAGATTCTACAGACGCTACCGTGACTGCGGCATCAACGACCAATGGCTTTAATGTAGCCATTTCAGGATGGTCTCTCGCAGAAAGTTTTGAAATCTGCTACACATTAGATAATAATGGAGCTAATTTTACTGATGCTAGACAAACACGAATTATAACTAGTGCGAGATCTATAGACGTGACTACTAGTGCTATTTCTAATTGGTATATAAAGTGCAGACCCTTAATAGCAGGACAACAGGTTGCCTCAGACGCTACATTAAATACAATTCATGGTTCAACTAAAGGTGTTAGTTGTGTTTCAGGTTCATCTGGGAACAGCCCAAATGATCAAGTCATAGTAACTAAATATATTACATTTTTTCCATTCTACGGAACGCTTACATTTGGTAGCACTATCTCAACCACACTACATTATGTTAGCCTAGCAACAATGCGAACATACGTAGATGCTACAACTTTAACAGCTTTTCCTTTCGATATTATAGGAGAAGTTATAACAGATGTGAATGGGAATGATTACTCAGTTATGCGAGCAGGCGCATTTACAACTACAACTTGTGGCAGTGTACTACTTAAAAATGTTAGCGGTGTTACTGCTCCTGCAAATGGAGCATTTTCTCTTGGTGTTTCAAAGAGGGCCAGACAAGTTTTTAAAATGAATGGATTACCAATAAATTACAATCTCAGCAGAATAGATGTTGATGTGGATTTACTCGATGCGTCAGATCCTGTAAATAAACCTTTAGTCATAAGGGTATATCAAGAAGGCCAGGAATCAAATGCTGATTCTGTTTCTATAAGTGGAAGCGAGCAGGCGTTTACGAGCGATGCGGACGCTGTTATATCATCTGCTTCTGGAAATCGTAATCTGATTATCGACCTTTGCGATCCGAGCGACTTGGCAAGTACGAGTCCAGCACATACATATAACCAAGACCATAAAATGGAAGCAGGATTTGCGGGCCAGGTATCTGTAATAGGCAGACCTATGCCTTTAACCAATACACAAAAAACCAGCGTTAATAGCTAATTATGAAAAAATTGAATACTGAAATTTTTATTACAAGAGCCCAGAAGGTACAGGGCAATAAATATGATTACTCAGAAGTAAGTTATATAAATAATCACTCTAAGGTAATTATAATATGTAAATTACACGGACAATTTTTGCAAAGACCGCACGATCATTTACAGGGCCAAGGCTGCCCAACTTGTGGAAATAATGCGCAAGCCTGTAAAAAATCTAAAACCCTAGATACATTTATTACTGATGCACAAAAGATACATGGTAACTTATATGACTATTCAAAGGTAAATTATATAAATGACCGTACTAAAGTAAACATCCTTTGTAAACTACATGGTCCATTTTTGCAAATACCTGGTGATCATCTACACAAAAATGGTTGTCCAACCTGTGCTGGTTGCCAACGTAAGACAACTGAAATGTTTATTTTCGAAGCACATGCAATGCATGGAGGTCTATATGGGTATACTATGGTAGAATATAAAAGTGCGCACAAAAAAGTAATTATTGATTGTGAATTACATGGCCCGTTTTTGCAAAGTCCTAGCAAGCACTTACATGGCCAAGGTTGTCCAATCTGTTCAAATAATTTAACAAAAACTACTAACATCTTTGTTATGGGTGCCCAGAACGTACATGGAAATATCTACGACTACTCAAAAGTAAAATATATAAATGACCGCACCAAAGTAAGTATTATTTGCAAATTACACGGGGGTTTTACACAAAAACCTAATAAACATTTAAGTGGGCAAGGTTGTCCAATATGCAACTGCTCAAAAGGCGAAAAACAAGTTGCACAAGTACTCGACAGTTTAAATATTAAGTACCAAAGAGAATTTTCTTTTCCTGATTTATTAGGAGACTTCTTACCTCTTAGATTTGATTTCGCAGTAGTTAGGCCTAAAAAATTAATTTGCTTAATCGAGTATGACGGACCACAGCATTTTAAGCACCTCAAGAATTTTATTCTACTTGAAAAATTTAAAACGTTGCAAAAGTATGATAAACTAAAGAATAAGTATTGTAAACAACATAACATTAAACTAATAAGAATTTCCTATAAATGTAAAGATATAGAAAAATATTTAAAGGAACATTTAAACTAAATGCCAAGATTTGAATTTATAAAAACAGAGTATGCTTATAATATTAAAGGAACCATTTTACAAGACGATGGTACGCCTAATCGTTTAGCTTTAGTTGTATTGCATGATGTTACTCTAGGTTTTGAAAACTCAAGAAGATCTACAAATAAATATGGGGAATATGAATTTGAGATTGGACTAGATCAGTTAAGTCCAGGACAATACGAAATACGTATATATGGATCTGGTGCTGCATTTCAAAACGTCTATCCTTTTGAGATAGTATCCGCAAGTGGTCCTGCAAGTTCGTACATAACAAGCAGCGGTGGTAACATTTTTAAATACTCAGAAACAGGTTATGACCCTGCAGACGTAGAATTAGAAATTCATGTATCTGGCATTGAAAGCCCTACTTACTTATGGTATCTAAACGGTGTTACAACTGGTGTTACAAGTGTAACGTATTCACCCGCAATTGCGACAATTTTCGCAACGAAGGATTACGCAGAGGTAACCTGCCACACACAGGGTACAAACTTAGAAGGCGCGGCTGTACCAGAAATCGTGGCGGCAATTACCCTAAGTAAGATTTTAGACGGGGCTGTCGGGGCTGGAATCGTTTACCGTGGTAACTACGACCCAACTAAAACTTATTATAAAACGGCGGTTAGAAATGACGTTGTTAGTTATGATCCAGGAAGTGGGTATGTTTATTATCTGTGTAATACAAATAATACAACAGGTGCTTGGAACATTGCAAAATGGGATACGTTTGAAAATGAATTCTCATCTGTAGCAACAGGGTTGTTATTAGCAGAAGATGCTGTTATAACGCAAACACTTACAATAGGTCAACAAGATAGTGCAACATTCGGAATTATTCGTTCTGCAAATGCTACAACCGTTTCTGATGGTAACGGATTTTATATGTCGGCTAATGGTGACGAGACGTCGCCAGAGAGTTATTTTAGGGTAGGCTCAACTACACAATACCTGAAATGGGATAACACGAATTTAACAATCGTGTCGAATAATTTTAACTTAACTGCAGCGGGCAGTCTTTGGGCAGCGGCTGGGGGGTTTGGTGGTGCAAGTTATGCAACTCCTATCGTTAATATTACAGCAGATGGTCTTACTGTTGCAGATGCAAACGCCACAGACAGAGTTTTTATTGAATACACCGCAGGTATTTGGAAAGAGCCGAGAGGCGTAAGTGTAAACAAAATAACCAACCCTGGATTTGATAGTGACTCCTGGACTGGATGGACACACGCTAATGCGTCATTCGAGCATGCAAATTCTGCTCCTGGAAACACTTCACCTTATTGCATGTTTACTGCAACTAATGGATATGTAAGTTGGGATCACGCTTCGACTATCGGGGTGCTTTACACGTTTACTTTTTGGGGAATACAGTTTAATACAGGTAACAGCGATGTACTTAGAGTAACCGTGTATGAAGCTGGAGTTTCAAAAAAAATTGTAAATTTTGGTGCTAGTGGAGGATGGGCTCAGTACACTGTAACATACGTTCCCGAGGTAACTTGTACTGTGACCTGGAAAGTTGAGCAATTAATAACTTATAATGTTGCAAATCCTGTAGCTGTAGATGGGTTTAGTTTGGTTGAAGATGACTATTTCACATCGATTAGCGACAGTGGTATATTTATATATGGTATGAAAGATAACTATATAAAAATAGGCAAAGGTATATTTGAAATAAAGGGCAATGATGTACAATTAACATCGCTATCTGTAAACGGTAGTGCTACCATTACAGGAGATTTAAATGTATCAGGAAGTATCATAAGTTTAGGTACGGCAACCGCCTTAGCGGCTACGACAGCTTTAACTTTCACAATTGGATCTGGGGAGACTGTGGCAAATACTGCTTTACAACTTGGAGACTATGCAACTGCTAATACCCTTACTTCTGATGGTACAAAAATTACCAGTTCAGTGCCCTTATACATAACTACCAACCCTGTTTTTAGTACAATTACAAGGGAATTATACACGGCGGCTAGTTCAATTTTAACAGATATTCCTATTGAAATTCCCAATGGAAAAACGTATATTACAGGTAGCAATAAACTTTTAGTCTTTCTTGACGGAAGGTTACAAAATAGTGGAGTTTCTGCTGATTACTATGAAGTAAACAGCACGCAAATAGCCTTTAACTTTAATTTAAGTGCGGGCGCAAATATAGTATTTATAATTATAGGATAAACAATCATGGCAACTAAATTTAGAGTATATGATGGCGAACAGATAGTATTTTATTCAACCGACCTAACTAAATCGGCCACACTGTTCCTAAATTCGTCTGATGAATTAGAAGTAGGTATTTTAGCAGGGCACACAGACGCTGCAAATGCTGGAATAAAAACTACTAATTTAAACGCAACAGGAAATGTGTCTGGTACTTGGACTGGTGGAATTATATCAGCCGTTAAAGGCGGAACTGGAATAGGAACCTATGTAGTAGGCGATATTTTATACGCTGATACTACTACAACTCTCGCAAGACTTGCTAAAGGAGCCAATGGTCAATTCTTAACCATGGCCGCTGGTGCACTTTCTTGGAGTAACACAATAGCAACAGGTGGTTTAAATATAACAGGAGACTTAACAGTTACTGGCAATATGACAGTTAACGGAACCACTACAACTGTTAATACTACTACACTAGCTGTAAGTGATAACATTATAACTTTAAATCAAGATGTAACAGGAGTTCCATCCGAAAATGCAGGAGTTGAAGTTGAACGTGGTACTTCTACTAACTCAATGCTAAACTGGAATGAAACTACAGATGCTTGGGAAATTGATAAGGCTGGAGCCGCAGGAACATTAGAGCAGATCGTTACTTTAACGTCATCTCAATTACTAACAAACAAAACTTATTCAAGTAGTGCAACTGCGACTGGTCTAACTTTAACTCCGTTAGCTACTGGTTTTTCAGTGGCAGGTGGAACAACAAGCAAAACTTTAACAGCTACTGCAACTCTTACCTTAACAGGAACAGATAACTCTCAATTATCTTTAGCAGGAAACCTTACGACTGCTGGTGCGTATGCACTTACGCTTACTCAAACAGGTGCTACAAATGTTACCTTGCCTACGTCTGGAACTCTCTATGGAACAGCAACAGGGTCTATTACATCTGCTCAATTAGCTGCATCACTTACAAACGAAACTGGAAGTGGTTTTGCAGTATTTGCAACAAGTCCAACACTAACTACTCCTATACTTGGTGTAGCAACAGGAACTAGTTTAGCACTGGGTGGAGCTACTATCGGTACGAACGCTCTAGCTGTTACGGGAACAAGTTTGTTTACAGGAGACATGACGATAGCAGGGCATGTTCTACCAAATGCTACTGATACATATGATCTTGGATCATCAACAAAGTTATGGCGTAAAGGTTGGCTATCTGAAATGGAAGCTGTTTTATTTGCTAAAGAAACTATTACACTTCTCGGTGGTTGGTTCTATGTAACCCAGAATGCAGGTGTTTTCCCAACAGATGTGAATAACTCTCAAACTACAATTGATTTTGGGCAGGCTATGACTCCTAATCAATTTGTTGTGCTTAGAGCAGTAGGGACTGTTGAGTACATTCAAGTTCTTACGTTAGTATCAGGAACAACTTACAACGTAACAAGAAATCTAGATGGTAGTGGAATTAACTCATGGGTTGCTGGGTCTCCTTATGCAGTTTTAGGTGTTAGTGGAGACGGTCGTATTGAAATGAAGGCAGGAACAAACCCCTACATTTCTATTTTTAAACAAGGTGCAACTTATAACGCTCAAGTAGAAACAACTAGAATGTCTGACTTAGGATTTTTTGGTTATGATACTTCTGCTAATACAATTTTTTCTATACAAACAAATGGAACTGCTCAGATAGCAGGTTGGAATTTTAGTACTACTACACTTAGTAACGGAAACATTTCTTTATCAACTGGCGCGCTTACTGCAACAGATCAAAAAATTTATATATCTGCGGCTAATACTGCAATAACAGTTGGTGCAAAAATATACTTAAATGGTGCTACAACAAATGCTTCATACATTGGAGTCGGAGCTACAAGTTGGGAAGCTGACGGTATTTGGTTTGGACAAACTGCTGCAGCTGTCTATAAGTTTTCTATAGGTGCAGGTGCAACTGCTCAACGTATGACTTGGGATGATGCCAACTTAACTATTTATAATGCAGCAAATGGAACTATATTCCAAGCTGGTGGAACAAATGTTACACTTGCAGGTTGGTATGTTAATACTGCAAGTTTATGGTCAGGCAACTCTGTTGCTGGTAGTGGTAATATAATTCTAACACAAAGTTCTACAGCAGCTAATGCAAAAATTGCTTTAGGCACGTCAGCTGACGCAATAACAGTTGGCAACGCAAATGTTGGTTCTGTTATTTATGGAGATGGAACTTTTAAATTTCAATCAGGCGCAGCTGATTATGTAAAAGGTAATGGTACAACGTTAAATATCGCCTCTACTTCTTTTAGTTTTGCAGGTAGCACGACTATATTAATAGATACAACTAAGATAGCATTAGGAGCTTCTGCAAGTACTCTTAGTTTAACGGTTGGAACTGGTGTTTATGCAAATACAACTGGACACTTTAAAGCAGGAAGTACTACTGCATATATTAAATGGGATGGCACAAATTTTACATGGGCAGGTGCAAATAACTCGTTAAGCGCAACAACGTTTACGACTACTAATGCTAGTATAGGTGGATGGGGAATTAATGCTACTACAATAAGTTCGAGTGGTGGTATAAACTTAGTACACAGCGCAACTGCAGCCAGTAACTACATTGGAATTGGTACAGGCGGTTATAACACTACTGGTCAATCTTTTTGGGTTGATGGTTCTGGTAGGCTGTCTTTAAAACAAAATTTAGTATGGACAGGCGCAGCTCTTACAGTAAACGGAACGATACAAGCAACTGCGGGATATTTTGGTAATACATCAAATGTAATAGACAGTGAAGGATTAAAAGTTTCTGATGGAACTTACACAAGAACGTATATTACTAATTTATCTAGTTGGAGGACTCCTACACTCGGCTCTGACTTAATAACAAATGGAACGTTTGAAGCAGGAAATATCACTGGATGGGATGCAACAGCGGGAGCTATTATTTCAGGTGCAGGAAATGGAAATAGTAGCACTTTTGCACTTAGCCTACCCGCAACAGGAAATGTAACTTACCAAGAAATTGTAAGCACGAGTGCTGGAACATACTATGAATTAAATTTTGATGCTAGACAAAAAGGTTATTATGGTTATGTAACAGTAACAATTTATAAATGGAATGGTACAGATTATACGACAATTGCTCCACAAGTTAGCAGTATAGGTCTATCAAGTCTATATGCATCGTACAACATACCTTTTTATAACGTAAATGCAAATAAGGTAAAAATTCAATTTACAGCGGTATTTGCGACTGGAACATATCCAGTACAATTAGATAATATAACATTTAAAGAACATAGATTTTTTTCTGAATTAAACTCACAAGGTTTGTATATCTATGTAACTCCTTCTAATTACATAAAAATGGGAAGAGATGCCATTGATATTCGAACTTCCAGCATGACAGTAAATAGCATGGTAGTTTCTAGTAACTTAACTGTGAATGGTTCATTAACTGTAAATGGTAATCAAACAATTATTGGAAGTACAACAGTAGCAGCACCTATCCAGATACTAAATAGTGGTGCACTTTTATCATCAGGATATGCTGGTATTGAAATAGATAATGCTGTCGCCTCCACGGGAACAGGCCCTGTATTAATTTATGATGTTGCCGCAACACGTTGGAAGATAGGCATCAGAGCCAGTGGTGATAATGGGTCTCAGTCTGCATTTACACTTGCAGGCGGAAGTTATGGTAGTGTAGTTACAGAATCAAGTACTGATACCTTTACAAACAAAACTTGGCATGGTGCTATTATTGCTAGTACTTATGGTGGAACAGGAAACGGATTTACAAAATTTTCTGGCCCAACTACCGCTGAGAGAACCTTTACATTACCAGACGGTAACGCCACACTTTTATATTCTGGTGGTGCTTTAGGAACTCCAGGTTCAGGAACTGTAACTAACTTAACAGGAACAGCAAGCATTAATATTAACGGAACAGTTGGCGCAACTACTGCTAACACTGGCGTATTTACAACAGCTACCGTAAACACTGGACTAGTACCTGATGCGAACGACGGCGCTTATTTAGGAACAACAGCTTTAGGCTTCTCAGATTTATTCTTAGCAACAGGTGGAGTAATAAACTGGGCGAATGGTGAAGTTACTTTAACAGGTAGTGGTAATTTATTAACCTTAGCAGGCGGTGACTTAGCATTAGGCGCAAACAACTTAACGCTGACTGGAAGTATTGCCGCTACAGGTAGTCGTGTAACTAAAGGTTGGTTTACTGATCTTGAGAGTACAAATGCTCTTACAATCGGTGGTGTTAAAATAAGTGATACCATTCGTATTGAAGAAGCGCTTAGCACAGGTGGACTTGCACAAGATACGGCACACCAAGTACCTGGTGGAGTTGCTTATAACGCGTGGGTTGGCTCAGGTGCAGGTACAACATTCCAAACAAGTAGAACAATGCAAGTATTTATAGATGGCCGTTTACAACGTCCAGGTGCGACATACGATTACGTAGAATGTAATAATCTTGGAACAGCCGTTGCACAATATGCTTCAACTACATATATTAAATTTACTTACGACTTAGCAGAAGGAACAAATATTACTTACATAATAACAGCGGTGTAACAAAAATATGGCTAAAATAAAATTAGCACTTTATGACAATGAACAGATAAGTCTATTTAAAGCCGATGAGAGAAGTGCATCGGCTTTAACGTATATAAAAAATCAGGCAGGTGATTTAGAAATAAGCGCAGAGTCTGGTAAATATATTACGTTAAAATCTGGTCTGTGGCTTACTAGCGGCACGTCTATCGTCTCTACGAATGGTACATTTAGTTTAGGCAAGTCTGGCGATATAGTTAATCTTAACGTTGCAAGTGTAACGTATAATATTGGTACGCTTACAGGTTCTCCTGTATTTACTGGAAACATTACTACACAAGGTGCTGGTACAAATACTTTTACAGGTACTACCAATTTTACAGGCGCCGTTAATTTTAATGGAACAACCGCAGTTATTAATGCTAGTACATTACAAGTATACGACAAGAATATCGAAATAGGTGTAGTAACAACTCCTACTGATTTAACAGCAGACGGTGGGGGTATCACTCTTAAAGGTACTACAGATAAGACGATTATCTGGGATAATGCTAATGATAACTGGACAAGTTCCGAGCATTGGAATCTTGCGGCTGGAAAATATTTTAAAATTAGTAATACGAATTTATTTAGCTACACATCTCCTTACACGTATTCTCATCAAAACTTACGTATAACAAACACTGACGTAACCAACACAACACGTTTACTTGTCGAAGGTAATAACGGTATGTTGTTTTCGGTGGTGGACGATATGTCTGGTTCGTTAATGTCTGTAAGTGATATATCTGGTATTCCACAGTTCGAGGTATTCGCTGCAGATGAAGCACGATTTGGACAGTATGCTCTTAGCGGATATAAATTAGGAATCGGAAAAGCTCCGACATATGCTTTAGATGTTTCTGGTTCAGCTCTTATCGATACTACGACATTTTTCGTTGATTCTGTTAATCATAGAGTAGGTATTGGAACAATAACACCCCAAGCTAATTTAGATCTAGCTGTTGGCAGCTTCCTAACAACAGGAATAGCAACAATAGGCGATCCAAATAACAATTCAGTTGCGCAATTAGTTGTTAAAGGTGGAGCATCTGGGGCACCTCTTGTTTCATTACGAAGAACTGTTGGCGCAACATCAACATTTAATTGGTCATTATCTGGTGGTGGATTAGCCTTTTCTGATGGAACAAGTGGTGGCACACCACTTAATCTTTTTGGGGGTTCTACGCAAGTAAGAGCTTATATAGGACAAGCAAGTGCTTATAGTTATGATGCCAGAGCTGCTCTTCTATCTGCTGGTACTCAAAGCGTAAATGCTGGAACAGACAAAGCAGGTGTGAATTTTAATATTCAAGGTGGACTTGGAACAGGAGCAGGAACTTTAGGAAATATTTATTTTGATACTGGTGTATTAGGTGCTACTGGGAATACGCCACAAACAGCATCAACAAAAATGACAATTTTAGGTTCTGGAAACGTCGGCATCGGGACGACGAGTCCAGGGTATAAACTAGAAGTAGCTGGAACGGGAAAATTTAGAGATACGACTTATTTTGGTCCTGAAAGTACTAATTATGGTTATGCTTCTTGGGGAACTAATGTTTTTGTAGTTAGAGCATCTTCTGGTTCTGTTCTAGCTCTTGGTTCTAATAATGTGGAGCAAATGAGAATAGATACATCAGGCAACGTTGGCATCGGGACGACGGGGCCGTCAGCATTAATACACGGTCTTAAAACAACAGAGCAATTACGATTAGGTTACGACGTAAGTAATTACGTTTCGTTTACAACAGGTGCAACAGGTGATTTAACGATTGCTCCAAGCGGCGGAGACGTAACGGTATCGGGTTCATTTTATGCAACGGTTAAACATTTCCGTATCCCTGATCAAGATGCTCCAGATAAAACGATTACATATACATCTGTCGAAGCAAATGAAAATCTTGTAATGCTAAAAGGCAAACTGGATTCTAAGAAAAATAAAGTTGATATTGAGTTACCGAAAGAATGGAAGTGGCTGGTAGAAGAAAGCTCCATTGTCGCTTTCTTCAGCAACGAAGAATATGATCAGAAATTAAATTACGTGGTTAGATCTGGATTTATCCAGATCAGAAATCGTGTTATATTTAATTCAGGAATAAAATGTTCATATTTGATTATGGCGACAAGAAAAGATATTAATAAACTTCAGGTGAATTCATAATGGGTACACACTACAGTCCTCGAATCGTAACAGATGGTTTAATTTTATACCTCGACGCTGCCAATACAAAATCGTATCCTGGGACGGGAACAGCTTGGTATGATTTGTCTGGGAATAATAATCATAGTACGTTAGTAGATGGACCAACATTTAATCCTGCTAATCTTGGGAGCATCGATTTTGATGGAACTGCAAAATTCATTACAGTTGCAGACAGTAGCAGCATTAATTTTGGAACTGGAGATTTTAGCCTGGAATTTTTTATAAAGTTGAACAATCTGAGTCATTATATCCTAAACAAAGCTGCGTTTGGTGGGGGTCGAGGTTATGCAGTGGCCGTCATATATGACAATCTTTGGTTCGGTATACAGGGAGATGCAAATTATGCCACATTATTCAACTTGGCAACTATTGGTGTAACCACAGGAATCATATTAAATATAACTCTAGTTTGTAATCAAACTACAAATTTCGCACATGCTTATATAAACGGAGTACTTAAAGGTTCTAATGATATAAGTACGCAAGTAGGAACAACAACAGGCACTAGTACATTATACTTATCTTCTCAGTACTCACCGAGTTATTATGCTAATAATAAAAGGTATGTTACAAAGATATATAATAAAGCTTTATCCGCCGCGGAAGTTTTACAGAATTATAATGCTCTTAAATCGAGGTACATATAATTGGACACAATAATGCACGGGTTTGTTGGTTATTTATTTGCGTTTATATTTTTTAGTAATGTGTACATAATTTTATTATGTATTTTATTAGGGATAATGCCTGACGTAATTGGCTATGCTGAAAAGATAGTTAAACAAAACTCCACTTCGTGGAGTTGGTATAGTAAAATCCATTATGACTGGTGGCCATTGTGGTTAATACCGCCGATTGGATTGCATGTATTAATGGACAGGTTCACGCATGGTGAAGGTAAACGTTGGTGGGTATATAAAGAAAGATTATGGTTGGAGGTGCTATTATGGTTATTGCTTTTATTATTTTTTGGGTTTTTTATTATTGGTTAGAAGGTACGCATGATGGGTATGTTACAATGCAACTACTCAGTAGAGCTGTTATGCCTGACAGCAAAGATAAAGAATATTCGCTAAAGTGGCATAATTGGAGTACCTTTCAACATGCTTGGCTACATATAGTAGCTCCGCTACTATTAGCAACTTCGCTATGGCAGTATATAATCTTACTAAATATAAGCATTGCGCTGCGTGTGCTGCTTCATGATTATTTCATAATGGCTACACGGTTTGGATGGAAAGCAGCGCTTACCACATATCCAACATATGATTACAAGGGAGATTGGTGGGATGGGATACTCGTTTATTTGAAAAATAAAGGAGTATCACAGTATGCGCTAAAATTTATCTATCTAACAGGGAGTATTCTATTGTGGGCGCTATTGTAGGGAGAAAATTAACAGATATGTCTGATTTGGCTTTTTATTACGAGCCAACTAAAAATGACGATATTCGCAGAAATAGCACAACATCTAGAGAAGAGAATATAGTAATTACTTCTCCTGCGGGAGCCCGTATTAGTGATGGAGACATAAACACAGGTAGTGTAGGCG
>Ga0209000_1001072_pt1 | contig 19295 bp, 17 predicted proteins | sample RifGroD2_FD_183998 | JGI IMG/M metagenome (GOLD analysis project Ga0209000, IMG submission 183998) | Groundwater microbial communities from Rifle, Colorado, USA - Groundwater D2 (SPAdes) (version 2) | ecosystem: Environmental > Aquatic > Deep subsurface > Groundwater | place: Rifle, Colorado...
ATAGACATAGTAGAAATGGCGTTGAACATGACGTAACCGAACTACAACCTGAAGAGCCGTATGCGGGAAATCCGCACGTACGGTTCTGTGAGGGGGTGAACCCGCGAGGGTTCACTCTACTTGAACTGACATTTAAGTATATAGAAAAGAAATTTACAGAAATGGGTAAGGAATTCAGACCAAACGCACTAAATTTTAAAAATGATGATGGCAAATATAACTTTGCAGCATTTCTGTTTTCTGATCAGAATACGTATGACATCAAATGCGCGACATACGAGGGACTGAACAAAATAGTGTTTAGAGATAGAGAAATATGTGACGGTAGTTTGGTTGTAACTTGCTTTGTGAATATAGATTGATTAAATCAGTAGAACTGAAAGATTTTAATGTTGTACCTGATTTGGTTAATACACTGTCTAAGGTGATTTGAGGTGATTTGACATGAGTAATACTTTTTATGATAGAATCAATTGTACGGATATAGACCTTGAAAATATATCTAATCAAATATGTGAGGAATATAAACTAGGTAAGCTAATTAGTAATGTGCTAATAGAGACAGGATATGGGGATTTTAACTACATATTAGAATCGCAGAAAGGCAAGATTGTTGTTAAAATACTATCAAAAGATAGGATACAAGAATTTGCAGATAGATACATCAAAACCATGGAAATAACTATAGAAAGAGGGATAAATCACCCTAAGCTGTATAACTCTAAAAATGGGACGTTACATATGCTCAAGATTCATGAAAACGAGCTAAAGTTATGCGTAATGGAATACATAGATGGTCAAGACTTATACTCTGCAAACCAGAAGGCAACCATTCAAGATATACAGGAAATAGGAAGACAATTAGCTATTATTAATCAACTGGAAATAAAACCTGAATTTGTGTATGACTCATGGGCAATCATCAACTTTAAAAGGGAATACGAACTGAAGAAAAAGTATTTGAACGATAGTCAAGTAAGGCAGTTGGAAGAATTGTACGATAGTTTTCGTAAAATAGATATAGAGGCTTTGCCTCATTCTTTTGTACATGGAGATGTAATAAATACAAATGTAAATAAAGCCATCAGTTACGAACACGACATCGATATAGAAAACAAACGTGAAAGTAAGCGCAGAGTCATAGTGAAAGGGCTTAAAAATGAGACTGAAAAAAATGTAAATATAGTTCACCGAACATTAGCAATGCAAGACAGCACTATAGATGCGATACTAGACTGAAAAAGAGATATAGAGTCTAATAGTTAGTAAGATAGTTATAAAAAAATAGGTGAAGCATTGACAAATGTAAGAATATGGTATATAATGGCAAATGTCCTGAGTTTTGCAATAAGAAGAGATAGAAAATGCCCGTAAACTTATATAAAATAAGGCTTCGGGCGTTTTTGTTTTTGTCAGAAAGTTGTTGTGCAATTTAACCTTTTTTAACCTCTCCTAAAAAATTTTTTATATCAGAAAGGGTCATCATTTTCTTACTAAAATCAATATTAAGTTTTTCACCTATAGTTTTTAGCACATCATCGTAATAATCGAATAAATAATAGTTTTGCTGTACGTGTGTACATTCAGATTTAGCAAGACTTTCAAGGATTTTCGAGATACTAAACTTATTATCAATCTTCATTTCTAAGATTCTTGCAATAACAAGAGCCACATAGCAGGTAAGAAAGTGAGCTTCTATATGATCTTCACGAGAAACATAAACAGGGCGGGCTTTGAGGTCACTCTTAGTCACACGGAAAGACTCTTCTATCTTCCATAAACCACGATACATATCAATGATGCGGCTATCGGTTTCCGTATACTCGCTAGTAACGATCACATAGTATCCGTCAAGAGCTTCATCTTCCTTGATTTTATCCTCATCTAAAGCCAAAGTTTTTGCAGGAGTTAAAATTTCGCCAGTATCCTTATCAAAATCAATATTTCTAACATAGCCAGCAGCACCATAAGAAGTAGCACGAGTGTATTTCCCTGGATTATTGATCAAATCTTGAGCCTTAGCGATAGCAGCGGCACGTTCAGCCTTGGCACGAACAGCATACTTCTGACTATAAAAAACAACCTGCTTCTCATCAACAGCAACTTTCATTTTCTTACCATTTGTACCACTGACTTGAATCGTTCTAGGATAAAGTCTAGACTTGTGTTTGTACTCATCGCCAAGCCACTTATAGTCGTAATCATCAAGAACAAATTCTTTTAACTCACGATTAGCCCCACGAACAGACATACTAAATACATAACCATCGCCAGCAGAAAGAGTGTAATAGATATTATCACCAGTCGTCATACCTTTGTCAGCAACGACGACAACCTTACCAAGGTCATAATCATGTTTAATACGAGAAAGATTAGGACGATAAGTCAAGCAATCATTCGTATTGCCAGGGAAAAGTTGATATGTAATAGGTAAACCGTTATTATCCATAAACAACCCCATTTGAACAATCGGATTAGGACGATGCTCTTTACAAACGCCTTTCTTTCTGAAATCATCAGTTTTATCGGACTCAAAATAATAATTAGTAACATCATAATAAACCAGAGAAGTATCACGACCATAAAGCTCTTTGATACGACTATTAATCCAAAGTTGAAGAGTTTCTTTGTGTTTATTAAAGAGCGAAAGAGAACGATATACATTATCAAGAGAAAAATCAGAATTCTCAAAAAATCTATCCTTACACTCAAAAGTCTTTTTCTTAGAAGCAGGGGCAAGTAAACGAGAAAACACAAGAAGCTTCAAGATAGCGTTCGCATCATATTCTTCGTTAGAATGACGTTGTCTATTAATAAGGAACGTATGAATGCCAAGCTCATGATAAAGTTTAGATAAGGCAGCATAGCCAAAGTTTTTACGATCTTTATTATTAAGTGTAAGTTGGTCTGAAGGATTTATATTAAAAGAATAAGGAAGTTTTTTTAATTTTTTTTCTTGATTCATTTTTTTGATTTCTTCGGTAAAATGAGCAATAGGATCATCAAATTGTTTTTTTAGGTCTTCAAGGTAGCCAAGGGATTGTATAGTAACACCCTTTACGGACTTAGTGACTTTGTCTCTATAACCATCTGCTATACTCAAATAAGTTCTCCCATTCTTATATTTACTAATTTTAAGATACATAAAAACCCAACCTTTCCAATGTATTTATATATTTAGTATAGCATATTATGTAATATTATGCAACGAGAATTAGACAAAAAATAAAATTTTTTGCATCAAAAAAGCCTTGACTTACAAGGCTTACGAAAGATGAATTTATAAATTCAACTGCAAAACTGTGGGATGAAGGGGATTGCAAGGCCTGGTTTGAACAAAGATAAAAAAAGTTTTTAAATAAAAGTTTTCAAATTAATTGTCAACTGTCGATAAAATAATAAAAATGTATTGACAAATATAATAAAAAAATGTTAATATATAGGAAATCAATGATTCAGATTAGTAAATATAAGAATGTTATCAAGCGAGTCGGTAGATGGTGTGAGACCGGTATAAAATATTATATTGAATGGACTGATGAGATGTTAGGCGAACTCATTTAGTGAGAGTAGCTGATAGACCGTGGACCTTACGTTACAGGGGTGGGATATAGGTTGATAACTGTATCTGAACAAAGACAATTTTGAAATTTTGTTATGATTCATAAATTGTGCAATTGGGTGGCACCACGAAAAACTCGTCCCATACTATAGTTTAGTATGAGCGGGTTTTTTTGTTGCAAAAAAAAGGAGATGGGAATATGGGAAAAACGAAAGTATGTATAATAAGGGGCAGTATTAATAGAAGAGTTGGGTCGGCGATGTGGAGTTGGCGGGCTTAGTCACAAAATAGAAATTTGAGCTTATAAAAAATAAAAAAGAGAGGGATATAGAGATGAATGATAAAAAAGTAATATTAACAGGAGACAGACCAACAGGGAAGTTACACTTAGGACATTACGTCGGTACTTTAAAAAATAGAGTTGTACTACAAAATACAGGAGAATACACCCCATATATCATGGTTGCTGATTTACAAGCTCTAACGGATAATGCGAATAACCCCCAAAAGATTAGAGATAGTCTGATTGAGGTTACGCTTGACTACCTAGCAGTAGGTATTGAACCAACGAAATCTACTATATTTTTGCAATCACAAATACCAGAACTTGCCGAATTAACGATGTATTATATGAATCTGGTGACAGTTGCGAGGTTACAAAGAAACCCAACAGTCAAAGCTGAAATTAAGCAAAAGAGTTTTGAAAAAAGCCTGCCGGTGGGATTTTTTACTTATCCAATTAGCCAAGCTGCAGATATAACTGCCTTCAATGCAAAGTATGTTCCGGTTGGAGAGGATCAGCTACCGATGATCGAGCAAACTAGGGAGATTGTACGTACCTTCAACAGCCTATACGGAGAAACACTGGTAGAGCCAGAGGCCGTGCTGCCAGATAGTGAAATTTGCAAGCGACTGCCAGGAATAGACGGTAAGGAAAAAATGAGTAAGTCCCTAGGAAATGGAATTTATCTGTCGGATGATGCAGATACGGTTACTCAAAAGGTGATGAGCATGTTTACGGACCCAAATCACATCAAAGTCGAAGACCCGGGTAACGTGGAAGACAATACAGTGTTTACCTATCTTGATGCTTTCTGCTCGGATAAAGTTGTGCTAGATGAAATGAAGACACATTATACGCGAGGCGGGCTAGGGGACATGAAAGTGAAGCGATGCCTAAATGATATACTACAAGCTGAATTAGAACCAATTAGAAAAAGAAGAGCGGAGTATGAGAAAAACCTTGCTGAGGTTTATAAAATTTTGCTAGAAGGAAGTTTAAGAGCTAAAAGCGTAGCAGCTGATACGTTAAGCAAGGTTAGAAAAGCAATAGGTATTGAGTATTTTGATCAAAATATGGGAAGTTCCCAGGGAGGGAGATATGTATGAACCTATTTTGATGCAGATCAGGTGATCAAAACCTCTCAGAAATGAAGGATTTCATGAGCAGACAATGCTTTGGTGTTGCGATGAAGACGAAATTCGATGTAACATATGAGGATGTTGCTAGTCATTTGTTTGATGATGAAAACTCAATTCTAACATTTGTACTTGATGATCAGAGCAACGTAAATGGGTTTGCAATATCTGTTGCACTTGAGGGGTGACAGTGGGGACGGTCCTAAAATGTCAATATTTGAGTAAATAAGCAAGATATGACAAAAAAGGACCGTCCATAAGTGTCATTCTATGAAATTTAAAAAATAGGGGGAATTAATTATGATATCATATAATGAAGGAAATAAGAAGTTTAATTTTAGAGTAGGAGCCATAATTTTAAATGGAGATAAAATACTTATACACAGAAAAGAGCAATTTGAATTCTGGCTATTACCTGGTGGAAGAGTCGAAATGGCAGAAGGTACACTTGACGCTATTTGCAGAGAGATGAAAGAAGAGTTAGGTCTTAATTTATGTAAAAGAAGATTATGTGTAGTTAGTGAAAACTTTTTTAAGTTAGGCGAAACTGTATATCACGAATTGGGCTTTAATTACATTGCAATGGTAGATGGAAAACCAGACATATTAGATAAAGTAGGTGAGTTTCATGGAGAAGAGGGAAAGGAGTTTGTTTTTAAATGGCAGAAAATAGAAGATCTCGATAAGATAGATTTTAGGCCTAAATTTATGATTAAATTCTTGCAAAATGTTCCGGAGAATCCAGTCCATATCATAGAAAATGAGCTAATCAATAGTATAGCAAATGGGGTCACGCTTGACAAATAGACAAATCAAAAAGCTACTGAATCAAGAAACTTGATTCAGTAGCTTTTACGTTATGCCAAAGGCAGCAAGCGAACCAGCACGAGTTTAACCACTCCAGATTCTGAGCCTATATTCCTGGAAAATTAGGAAAACTATTCCATAATTCAAAACAGGCATGGGATTAGAAATCGCCACATGGAATTATTTATCATTTCACACACTGGACTATAGACTTTTTCATTACGATGTTATTATAGCGTAGGATGAGATGGAGTGCAAGGCCTGAGGTGAAGAAAATTGAAATTACTTTAAATTTGATGCAAAAGCTATAAAAATAATATTAAAGTATATTCCGAAAACATATTGACAACAGAAAGCTTTTGGAATATAATCCAAATATATTAGGAGGCGATGATATGATAAGAAGAGATCAATACTTGAATAAACTGATTAGCTTTAAAGACAGAGATCTAATAAAAATAGTAACCGGAATTAGAAGATGTGGAAAATCTACATTACTTGAATTATTTAGGGAGTATTTACTTGATAACGGTGTAGATGAAGGACAAATTATTGCAATTAATTTTGAAAATGTAGAGTATAACCATTTGCTTGATTTTATGGAATTGCATAAGTATGTGAAAGAAAGAGTGCAAAAAGGAAAGAAAAATTATTTGTTTTTTGACGAGATTCAAAATGTTCCAAGCTTTGAGAAGGCGATCAATAGTTTACATTTGGACAAAAATATAGATATATATTTAACGGGATCAAATGCATATATGCTTTCAGGAGAATTAGCAACACTATTATCCGGAAGATATGTAGAAATAGAGATGCTGCCATTGTCGTTTGACGAATATATTTCTGCTGTGGGAATAGAGGGAAACCTGGAAACAAAGTACAAGGAATATCTTGAATTTGGTGCATTTCCATACATACTTGAACTAGATAAAGATGAGGATGCGATTAGAGATTATTTAACTGGGATATTTAATACGATCATATTGAAAGATGTTGTGGTAAGAAAAAAAGTAAGTGACCCACTTATGCTTGAAAGCGTAGTGAAATTTATGTTTGGCAATATAGGAAATGCATGTTCAATGAAAAAGATAAGCGATACGATGACATCGGATGGAAGAAAAATAACAAGCAAAACAGTGGAGACATATATATCAGGTTTGGTAGATAGTTTTATATTTTACAGAGCAAAAAGATATGATTTAAAGGGAAAACAACTATTAAAGACGAATGAGAAATATTATGCGGCAGATATTGGATTAAAGTATTTCGTTCAAGGAAGAAAGGGTGAAGATATTGGACACATACTTGAAAATGTGGTTTACCTAGAGCTGAGAAGGCGAGGAAATAAGGTTCACATAGGAAAAGTGGATCAATATGAGATTGATTTTATTGCTGAAGGTATAAAAGGTACAGAATACTATCAAGTAGCTGCCTCTGTCCGTGATAGAAGTACATTAGAAAGGGAACTAAACTCTTTGAGAAAAACAGGAGACGATTATCCTAAATATTTGATTACGATGGACAATGACCCACAGGTATCGCATGATGGGATTAGGCAAATCAATATTATAGACTTTTTACTAAAGAGATATTAGCTAAATTGTATGTGAGATTTCGTTTGATATGGACAATTTATATGAAAGATATTTATTAGAAAACCAAGATAAAAACTAAAAACTATAGGAGGAACATATGAAATTTTCATTATTAGATTTTGCTGTAATTAGAGAAGTCAGAAAAACAATGGCAAAGGCTCGTAAATTTTACATATTGGGGTGCGCTACTTTTATATTACTATGCATAACATTTTCTACTGCTGGCGGATTACTTTTGGCATTTAACTCTAATGTCCTTTGGGGTAGTTTAGTATTGATTTTTGGTATTGTCACTTTAATCCCTACTGCTATTTTAGGATTGCTAAAATATAACAATATGTTCACTAGTTCTTATATCAAGATTTACAACAAAATGTGCGAAAATCCACTTAATGAAAATTATTATGAGGGTGAAAAGATTAGTGAAGAGGAAGCAAATCGAATATTCATTGCAAAAGCGAAATTGAAGGGAACAACTTCTGGAACAAGTATCTCAAAAGAACAAAAACGGAAGGATATAATTATTGTGAGTATTTTTTTTATAGTTTTTGCTGCTCTTATAGTTGTTGGTATTATTTGGGGTATGGTTCCAGTCGTTATTTTCTTTATATTATTAACTGTAATTGTTATTCTATTTGCAAAATCGCAAAACAAGAAAGAAACAAGAGAGAAACTTGTATTTAAATTAAAATATGGAAAAAATGAACAAAATCCCTGCAATTATTATGGTTGCGATTTTGAATATATACCGAAACAGAATCTAGCTAATGTTGTTGATATTATTACAAATCATAAATACAATGGTGATATTCCACTTGAAGTGGAAAAAATCTCGAATTTGTTACAAGTTATTTTAGATAATGGATATATGGTTGGATTTGATTGGAAAAATGATAGTGCAGTTAGCGATATTGTCGGTAGATTCAATAGTTTAATAAATAATTTGGAATATGCAATTACTATTACAATAAATGATACTACAAATAATGATGATGAGCAAATAAAAAATAGACGTATTGATAACTTTTCAGTTCTTGAACATGATTTGAATGTTATCGCAGAGATTTTAAGAAAACAAGGTTATGAGTTAGTAAATCTAACAGTAGGTAGCGACTTCTTTGCTATCGCAATTATACCAAGTGAAAAGGTAAATAATTTCAAACAGCTAACAATTATCGAATCAGAGATATAATTTTAAAAGAATATTGGTGCTAAAATTTTTGTGTTTTGTATTCCTAGGCAAATGATTAGGAATGGGCTTTCCATTTGGCAATTTAAATTAATTTTAAAAACAAACAGCAAGACCAATTGGTCTTGCTGTTTTGCTATGCCGAAGGCGGGAATCGAACCCGCACGGGTTTAACCCCACTGGATTTTGAGGGTACCAGTATTTGGATGGAATTTTGGATGACTTTGAGTATGAAAACCAACCGAAATTGTAAAGCAGTTGATGTGGTAGAAGCCTTAATAATAAAGGGTTTGAGTAGGGTTGGAATATGATATAGCTATAATAAAAGCAGAAATTTTAGTAGGAGTGAAAAAATAAAATCCATGTCGATTTATTGGCTACTATTGGCTTTTTTAGACCAGCGTGATAATTTTGGGGCGATATTTTTAATTTGATATTGAATTTTGGTGATTTCAGCGTTATAATCTCTCGCCTAAAATTTTGGATAGGACGGGTGATTATTCATATGAATAAGAAGCAGCTGACGGTATAGAGGTGGATCAGGGAAGACCAGAAGAACTTATAATAAGGAACGTATCCAAGAAAAAATAATATATGCATGGAGTTGGTAACACATTCTAATAAAATAACACCCCACTTATTTACATTTTGCGACATTCATGCTATAATCACCATAGTAGTAAAATATTATACGAGGGGGAATCGCCATGAAGCTATTTACTTATTTGATTGTAGCAGAAGATATAATAAATAATGAAAAATTTTTTAAAAAGAACAATATTTCAGCTACTAAAGAAATACTCTGTAAAGAGAAAGCGTACGAGGGTCAAAGACGATTACCTAAAAAAAGAACCAGCAGGATAACTACCTATACATATGTAAACAATCCTAAAGTTTCATTTGTAAGATTTGAATATCCTAATATAGATGTGTATAGTGCTAGCGAGGAAATAATGGAAAAATATAAACATGCATACGTGATAATGGATACTATGTATGTAGATAAGCTTTTGGATCAAGTATTAGGAACCAACATTAATAAAAATAATAAAAAGGATAAAAATGACAAAAAGGATGCAGTAGTTGAGATAACTATAAAATGGGCAGACTTTAAAGGGATTGAAAAATACCCACAGCTTAAAGACGTTGAAGAGAAATTCAATATGCATTTAAGAACAAGTGGACATATAGGAAATCCAAACTTTATTCTACATGAAAAAATATACGGAAACAAGAAAATTGATAGGCGAACGCAAGTAATACATCATAATGGGCATAGCTTCGATAATCGTCAAGGCTATTTATCTTTGGTTGATATATCTAGACATAGAGCAATACATGGATATAAGCACCCAAGAAATAAAAATGCGGCTAAGGGTTGGGAAGAAGTTCATGGATATTACAGACCTAAAAAGATAGATGTAGATAACTGCTACAGTGGAGCTCTTGTATGTGATAGAAGCTGTAATAAGAACATTGAAAACTGTTCGAATTGTGGAGCTGTATTGTATATAGATAATCCAAATAAACTGCTAATGTTTATTAATAGTATATTAAACGGTACTAAGTACTATGAACTTGGAAAGCCTAATACCTATAAAGATATTATAGAACCAGGGCATATAGAAAAGAAACGAATAGAGAAAAGAAAAGAGAAAAGAAGAGAAATGAAAGAAAAGGAAAGGGCAAAAATGAAGAATCAAGATTAATAATTAAAAGCATAAAAATAGTCTAGATGTGTAGTAGCTACATATCTAGACTATTTTTATGCTTTTTCGACCAACTTACCACATCCTTTGGGAAATTTGGGTACTAGGAGATATAGAAATAAAAATTCTATAACAAATCTATAATCCAAAGGAGTCGATAAGACATGAAGAAAATTCAGAAAGCAAGTACAAACTCAATGTTTATCATTGAAAAGGAAGGTATCAAGCTGGGGGTAGATATTATATACAATCTAACAACAGATAGAGAAAAGTACAGGTTAATACTGATTAAGGAAGACGGCAGCAAGTCAGAACCAATGTTTATGACCAGAAATAAAATGGGAAGCGTTACCGAGTTAAAGACAATGGGAAATTGTTTTGACGGAAAATTTATAGATGAGGTGCGTCAGGAAATAGAAGGTAACTATAAAGATATACCTAGAAAATACGAATATACAGAAGCCTACGGATGGATTGGGCATATTGATGAAGAAACAGGTGAACTTGGCAAGGTGCGATTTAATGGTTCTAGTATAGGTGGAAGTAAAGGGTATAAGCTTATAGGAAATGAAGTACACCTTAAAAAACATGGCTTAAGCCAGCCTTTAATTGAGCTAATTAACAAAGTGGTAGAGAATAAACCAATAAATCAAATACTTGTAGCTGCAACACTAGCATCTGCGATAATAGGAGCACTTGACATTAAGAGCTTGATGATTAATATATTTGGCATGTCATCAAGAGGGAAAACATCAATAATGAAGTTATGTGCATCAATATGGAGTTCTAAAAACCATAATGGAATATTTACATCATGGTACAATACGGATAATGCGCTGGTTAGGGTACTGGATGGCAATAATGGCGTAACTGTTTTTATTGATGACTCTAGCAAGGGGGAAAGAAAAGATTACACGAATGTAGTATACCAACTGGAAAATGGCACATCTAAGGGCAGATTAAATAAGCTATACAAAATAGATACACAAGCAAAGTGGGCAACAATGATATTCAGTTCATCAGAACTCAGCCTATATGCAAAGTGTGATAAAGATAAGAAAGGTTTACTAAGACGTCTGCTAGAAATAGAGATACGAAATGGTAATGACTTGCTTGATAATGCAGACATGGCAGAAACAATAAAAGATGTGACAAACAATAATTATGGGAACATAGGTATGCAGTTTGTAAATGCAATCATGGAAAATGGGTTACATGACAATGAATTTGAGCAGTTGAGAGTGCTTTATAATGAAGAAAGAAGAAATCTACAGTCCAAAATAGGCGGGGACGGCATCTACCAAGGCATGGCTGAAAAACTTGCTACTATAATGCTTGCAGCCAAGCTCACTGAAAAATTTGGATTAGGCATAGAATTCAACACTAATGTAATAGAATTAACTCTATTAAAACTAATGAAGGAGAATTCAGTAAAACTTCTAGACTCTGAACAAAAAAAGCCAACCATTAATGAAGCATACATAGAGATTTGCAGCTATGCTAAGAGGAGTTGCTCTAAATATGATAGGGTGGACAGGCATAATATACCAGTAGCAGAATTCACAGAATTGGCAAAATATATGAACTATGAAGCAATGGAGCTGAAACTTGAATTATCAAATATAGGTGCTGCAAGATTTGGTGTAAATGGCAGTGGATATAGCAAAGATGGCAATGTGGAGTGGGATAATACACTAAACGTTAGCAAAGTAGAAGGAGAAAAGTCACAGTCAAAAAAGGTAATAAGCATATTTAAAAATATTATCATAGAGGGGGTTGATTTAGATGCCTAATGGGATACTAACACTTTGGGGATATTTTGGCAGCAAGGCAAAACTTGCTGAACGCATAGCAGATTGGTTGCCATATAAGGAAATAACAACATTCGTTGATGCTTTTACTGGCTCATGTGCTATAACTCTAAACAAACCAAGTCATAAACACCAAATATGTAACGACCTAAATATAAAAATATTTTTAGTGATAAGGGCATTAAGTGAAAAAGAAACAGCAAATGAATTTATTGCTAGAGCCTTTAAAACTAAGTACAGCAAAGAATGCTTTGACAAAGCAGTAGACGAGTGGAGAAAATACGATAAGCAATTAAAGCAGTTTATTTCTGAAATGTTAAAGCTAACGGAATATACACCTGAAGCATTTGAGTATGCAAACAACAAATGGAAAACTATAATACCAGAAGATAAAGAAATAGAAATGGCGGTATATGCACTAGTAATATTCAGACAAAGTTTTAACGGACTAGGTAAAGATTGGAAAGGAATAAAGGATGGGGATGAAGGTGTAGCATATGAAAACAGACTGTGTAACTTACGTGACATAGCAGAAAAGCTAGAAGGTACGGAAGTTTACAATGTCAATGCCATAATGCTAATAAATAAGTTTAAGGATAGGGCAGATGTAGCATTTTATAATGACAGCCCATACGAGTTTAAGACAAGGGGTAAGAAACAATCAAAGTCAAAACACGATTATGAGATTGAAATGCCGGACGAATTGCAGTTAAAGTACATAGATGCCATAAAAGATGCTAAAGAAAAAATAGTTTTGTCAGGTTTTAAGCGTAATGGTACAAGTATATATGACGTATTAGTGGAAGAATGGGGTTGGAAGTGTATAGCGTTTGCCGAGACAAAAAAGAGTGCGGCAGTCACAAAGTCGGGAGAGGCTAAACCAGTCGATGTTGAATATGTTTGGTATAACTACTGATTACCTAATTACCTGATTACCTCGGGAAAACACCAAAAAAGCGCTGAAAGTAAAATATATTACACAAAAAGATACTTATACCTGAAAAGGGTTATGAGTATCTTTTTCTGCAGCAAAGTATACTTTAATAGATTTAATACAGCAATATAAGTGATATACAAGCAATAGTGTCCATCCAGAAAAATAACATCAATTGAAATTACTGTTATAAGAGGTAAATCTGGAAGGGGGAATATTTATTTTGATAAGAGTAAAAGCTTATGGCTACCGTAGGGTTTCAACAAAGAACCAGTCTAAAGATGGGTATAGTTTAGACGAACAGTCAGACCAAATAGAGAGGTATTGTAAAGAAAACAACCTGAATCTAGTTGGAATTTTTACTGACGCAGCTAAATCAGGAGCAACAGTTGATGAAGAAGAGATGACCGTTTCCAGAGATGGGCTGCAAGATATGCTTGCAAACATAAAGGAGAATGATGTAGGGCTTATCGTAGTGTTGAATACGTCTAGGCTTTGGCGTTCAGATTCAGCAAGATACTTGATACATAAGAGTTTGAAAAAGCTTAAAGCTGATGTAAAGTCCATAGATCAGCCGCAGTATTCGATATACGAGAAAGATCCTAATAATGCACTTATAAATGGCATGTTGGAACTCCTTGACTACCATCAGAGAGGCGAGATAACAGCAAAGTTAAGTAGAGGTAGACATAAGAAAGCGAGTTTAGGCGGTTATTCAGGAGGTGGAGCTCCTATAGGTTATAAAGCTAGTAGAGGTAGTAAAGTACTAGAAGTGGACGCGGATAAGGCTTTGACGGTTCAGAGGGTATTTGAAATCAGGCAGTTATGCCCAGAACAAACTTTACAAATGATAGCTAATGTCCTTAACGATGAAGGTCATACAACTAAGAACGGTAATAGTTTTAAACCAATGCAGATAAAGCGAATACTCGACAGGAAGGAACTGTATGCGGGCGTATATACATATTCAGGTGTAGAAGCGAATGGATTGCACGCAGCAATAATATAAAACAAGGGAGATGTTTAGATTATGGAAAAAGAACAAAGATTAGTTGCGTTTAATACAATTAATGAGATCCGAGAGCCAGTATGGGATTACTTGGAGCCAAGACTCATACAGAGGATAACAAATAAAATAAGAGGAAACAAGAGAAGATACAAATATAGGATAAACTGGGTGATTGTTAATGGAAACCCTGGAACTGAAATAATTACTTGCATATTAGTAGAGATGAATGAGTATGGACAGAAACTAACCGAGGGGAAATATGTCGGGAAAATATTTATATACAATGTGGCAGATCCAGAGCTTAGTATATGGGAAAAATCTATAGAAATAAAGCGGAACTGGCAGGGTTTTTTGTATAGAGCAGATAAAGAATAAAACAATACAACAGTAGCTGCCTCAATACGAGGTGGCTATTTATTTGTACTCAATTTGATGGTTGTTAGTATTTTGTCAGCAATACGGTAATGAAGCAATCAATTTGGATTTAATGATGAAGGTTTGTAAGCAAAACGAAAGCGTCATAAAAATAATTCAAGCGGTTTGTAGAGTTAAGGATGGTTTTGATAACGAAAATAAAGGATAAGGACGACAAAAAAGAAGAATGGTAAGCATAGTGAAATCCCTCCCCCTACATCCTACAACTCACATTTTAACCAAAATTGCATCCAAGTCGGGAATGTATATTAGCAGCCAAAAAGTATAATGTAAAAATGGAGGCAGAAGAGGCTACACAAGAAATAGCTGTACTCAAAGGGATCAATCTATATCAGAAGAAGTTATCATAAAGAATACCAACAAAACCTACCAACAAAACCTACCAACAAAATAATTTGACTTTTGAAATCGAAGTTGATAATACAAGAAAAATATGGTATACTTACATAAAATAAAAGTGAAACAATAGTCAGTATTATACAAGGAGATGCGATACATGTCAAAAGTAGCGGTAGTAACAGGCGGAAGCAGAGGGATAGGAGCGGCAATTTGTGTTGAACTTGCTAAAGATACAAGACCTAACATGTGGGAAATATCGGTAGCAGGACATATGCAAACGGGTGAAGACAGCCTACAAGGAGTATATAGAGAAGTAAATGAAGAAATTTGAATAGACTTTAGCAAGGATGAGCTAGAATTCCTATTTTGTTGGGAGGACGAGTCAATAACACATTAAATAAAGAGTTTAATACAATGAACGGAATAAGAGAGATAGTATTGAATGACCTAGAGCCAAGAATTATTAAAAAAATAATAGATAAATATCAAATATAAATAATATTAGCATAATATTAGGAGAAAAAAAGAAAAACACAAGAAAGTTGACAAAATTTGTAAAAAGATGTATAATGTATATATAACAAAAGATGGAGGTGTGTTTGTATGATAAAAGAACAAAAAGATAAAACAAAAGAAGAACAAAGAACGGGCCCAATTAAGGAATTTATTAGAAAGGTGGGCGATAAAGCAGAAGTCCTTTGGCAAAAATTAATGAAAGATGTTGAAGAAGGGAATGCACGAGGACAAGTAATTTCTTTACTAGCGGGATTGACTGGGTTTGCAGGAATGGCTCTAGGAGTGATTAAGGGAGCGGAGATAGGAGGGATTACAGGAGCAACTGTGGGGGGGATAGGAGTACCACTGGTACTAATGACACCCGCTATTGTGAAATTTGTAATAGATGAAATAAAAAAGGAAAAAGTAGAGTTGAACGAAGCAAAAATGAGAGAGGAAAAGGAGTTGCTATTAAAAAAAGATTTATCAAATGAAAGAGTCCAGAGTTTAACTGATGAAAACGAGATAAAGGATTTAATGAATGAGAGGGAAATAATAGCGGATATGTTTAACACAGATTATGAGTACTTATTAAGTGAGAAAGGTCTAAAAAGGTATAGCGAAATAGCTAAAGGTATTGAGGAAAAATACGGTGTAAATTTAAAAAGCGGCAATTTTAATAAAGCAGAACCGGCTAGCCAATTTATTGGTGGGATGTCTATGTTAAAAGATAGAGGTTATGGAGCTTTGGGGAAAAACATTGATATTAAGGAATTTTTAGAAGGAGCATTGGTGGAGCAAAAAGAAGAAGATTCTAAAGGGTCTCATCTAAAGGGCTCTTGCAATGAATCTGAAATAGAATACCAATTTCCAGATGCAGGTGAAAGTATATTAATAGATCCGAATGGCGGAAAAGTTGTTATTTTGCAAAAAAGGCATGATGCGAATAGGGAAATAACTTTAAATTTTGAAACGGATAATTTTAGTTGGCCAGTGAGTACAGGGGCAACGTTGAAAGCGATACGCACACAAGAAACGAAGAGTTTATATCATTATCCTACTCAAAGTCAACAAAAAAATATTTTTTCGACAGTAATTACTTCTGATGGAACACAAGAAAAAAGTAGCATGCTTTATAATAAATATGGTATAGTAATAAAAGAAACAACAGATTCTTTAAATAAAAATGAAGATGGAACCCAAACAATACAAGGTTGGACAAAAGATCATGCAACAGGAGCTGAAACATCGAGAACAGTAGGAATTGATGAGGCGGGAAATATACATGTGGAAGGGTCACATATTAGGCGTAAAGGTGCAGTAAGAAAATCATGGGAGATGGACTTCGATAACAACGAAGATATAGCTGACGCGATACAAAAGGATACAATAGGGTGGATAGAAGAAGAAACAGCTACACATCCAGTAATGGATATAATAGAGAACAATATGCCACCTTTGGTCAGCGAAGCCGAAAAGATGGAGGATGCAGAGAAAGCGAGTATAGAAAGAGAAATTTCAAGAAGAAAGATTGAAAAAGAAGTGGAGAAAAAGTTTAGAGAGCTTAATCTGGATGACAGTTTTCATGATTGGACTTGTTTGTAGGTGGATTATCTGAATATATGACAAATCATAGAAAAAATTATATAAGATAAGCAGCGATAAAATGTTTAGTGTATACTTCTTAAAGATACTTGAAAATGCAGCATGGACGAAGATGTAGACGTACTAATGGATAAGATTTACAAGTTGTAAAAATTAGTAGCAAGTAAACAACGTGAATTCACTCGTAAATGTTAAATATACAGTTAATTTTATTATTTTTGTTGATGATGATGGGGAAATGATAAGATGTGGTTTATTTGGGAGTAGATATTGGTTAGATAGTATCCAAGGTTTACGAGATGGGTCTAAAAGCTAATGAAAATGAGTTTTGGTATTAGGATATGGAAAGGAATTAGATGGGGTTTAAAACAAGCCGTAGAGAGAAAGGTCGAAAATTGGTAGGAAAATAGATAAAGCAGGTACCACCAAGCATAGGGTGGTACCTGCTTTTTTAATACCAGTAACCAATAACTCAACCCAAAAATCAAATATAATTGAAGTTAAATATAAAAACGAAAGGGTGGGATTTAGTATGTGCGTTGAAGGTAAAGATGAAGAAACGAAAAATGAAAATGGCAAACAAGATTGGGCAGAGCAGCTACTAAAGAGTCAAATACCAAGCGTTGACGGACGGGGTATTACTGACAGGGTTATATCTCAGGAAGCAATAGATATAATCCAAAACATGCAAATAACTTGGTCATACTTATTTGATACTATCCGTATTAGGACAAAACTGTTGGGAAACTACAGGGTGGTATTAGAGTCAAACGAAGTACCAATGACTGTAGTGGTAGCTACTTTAAATGAAAATTCGGAGTTCATAATCAGAAGATTAGATATGGATGATGATGAAAAATATGGCGTTTGGTTTATCAGTGATAAATTCAAAATGGGGTTGAACTTAAAGAGCCAGAATATCGATGAAAAATACAAATCATCCACTTGTACTGTTGAGTGTACAATAAATAATACTCGCTACATTGATGATATGAATAAATACAAGGAAATATTTTTGATAACACACAGTAGTTAAAGAAAAATCAGTTTGTAAGCTAAAGATAATCGTCATAACCTGACGGTTATTTTTTTACGATTGAGATTTATAAATGCTACTTATAAAAAGAATATGGTCTACGTAGTCGAGTAGCATGGAGTGAAAACTAATAGAAGCGATATATAAAAATCCTGAACATTTAACGCTTTGCAGCATTTTATGAAATATATGTTTGGAAGTAATCAGATAATTAAAGTTAAGGAATTGTACATGCTCATATGAAAAAACTAGATATGCATTAGCGATTTTTCGATGATGGCATTGGGTGTAAAGGAATAATAAAAAATATTTTAGATTGATTTTGAACGTGGAGTTACAAAATAACGTGGGTTTGAAGGTAAAATATAATGAAGCGGGGATACATAAAAAATAACGACAACGATATTCAGGCAATAGGCGAAATGCAAAAACACAGTAAGTGAGGGAGGAACATAATCACTCACTCCCCCTTACTTGAAAACCAGCGTACGGATGAATATATACTATATTAGTCGGTAATATATTGAAAAAATCCAGAGAAGGAGTACTGTACATCAATCACTAACAAAGAGAGCATTCGTATGAATGACTCTTTTTGTATATTATAAAGTAAGGGAGGGCTAACGATGCCAAAAGATATAAACAGCAGGGAGCAAAAGAAGCAACACGTAAATAAAAACTTGGAAGAAGCAGTTAAGTTTATGAGGGAACAAATGCCACTTGTAGATGGACTTAACACTGTGGAGCCAGTACTACCAAGGTTAATACTAGACAAGATAAAAGAAATGACTATAGTTTGGTCGTATCTCTGGAGTGACATTTGTATAAAGACAAAGCTACTAGGCAACTACAAGATAATACTACAAGTCAAAGAAACCATCATAGCGGAAGCAAACGTCACATTATCTGAAACCTCAACAGTGAGTATGCAAAGAGTTGATAGAGACAGTGGAGTCGAGAAGTATATCATAAAGTTTAGCAGGAAAGATTTTGAGATACAGCTAATACTAAAAAGCCGAGACATGGACAAAGGAAGATGGTTATATTCTGTTATAGTCGAATGCGTAATAGATGGCACTCGATATATTGATTACGCTGGCAAGTACGGGGATATTTTTAAAATAGAAGTGAAGAGCTAGTGAAAGGGTGGGATGACTGTGTATGAAGCAAATACCTTTACAAAGCAAGTAAAAGAACTTGTAGCTGACTTTGTTGTAGATGGGTGTAGATTTACAAATTATATTATCTTGAAATAAAGGAAAATTTGCAAATTAAATTATCTATCTATATTAATAATGGATAAAAGATTGTGATTTTTTATTTTCACTTTCCTTTATCTTTTTTTAATGC
>Ga0209000_1001074_pt1 | contig 19224 bp, 13 predicted proteins | sample RifGroD2_FD_183998 | JGI IMG/M metagenome (GOLD analysis project Ga0209000, IMG submission 183998) | Groundwater microbial communities from Rifle, Colorado, USA - Groundwater D2 (SPAdes) (version 2) | ecosystem: Environmental > Aquatic > Deep subsurface > Groundwater | place: Rifle, Colorado...
CCATAAACCAACAATTTATTGACAAATGGTACCATATTAATATGTATAACCTTATAACAACAATAGCTATGAAACACCTTTTATTATTCACGGCAGTGCTTATTTTAACTGCAGCTTCAACATTTGTTAAGGCCCAGGATACGCTGCCCGCAGGGGACAACAACGCGGTGCCCCCCATGGAGATAGCCGTCAACCCCATCAAGACAGCCCTGGACGGTTTTTTGCCTGATACGGTCCAGGATTACAGGATTATGGTGCAGGTCAAAGATGATATAGACAACAGCCTGACCGGCTGCTTCAGTTCATACAAAGCCGTGGGCAGCCCCAGCGAAGTCATCAATATTTCCATCCGCCGGGGGGAACTGTCGTTTATGGCCGTTCCCGATGCCGATATCCAGGAAGAGCCGGCCACGGTAGGCGGTTACCCGGCAAAGGTTACCACCAGGATGGGCGGGATGCTGGCCACCCTTGAAATCTCGGTCAACGGCAAGGTGGTCAGCTTCAGCTACCGGGGCAACTCAGGTGCCGCTGTTTTACAAAGTTTTGCCGGGCAGTTCAATTATTCCATTATATCCAGTTTATAACCGATAACCCTTTATAAGAAAAGACAATGAAAAACACAATTAAATATATCATCGGCGGAACCTTATTATTGACAGTAACCACCGCACTCAAAGGGCAGAATACCACCTTAGGTACCTATGCCGGTATGTACAACACGGGTACCGATAATGTCTTTGTTGGCTATAGCACAGGGACCAATAGCGGCACAGCTACAAAAACTGTAGTTATAGGAAAAGCCAGTGGATCATACTCTACCGGGAATTACAATACCATATTGGGTACCGACAACAATTATTTGACCGGTAACAGCGGCGTGGTAATCGGTTATGGCAACACCGGGTTAAGTATTAATAACCAGCTTTATATTGGGATAGCCAACAGCCCATTGATTACCGGCGATTTTACCACCAAAAGCATAACCCTGGGCAGGATATCGTCAACCTATTTGAGCACCAAAATAACAACCGATTACGGCTATATAGAAATCGGCCCAAAAAATTTATCTTTTGCCCATTTTTTTACCGATCTGTCCCAATATTACTTTAATAAAAAGATAGTTGTTGATGAGGGTATAATTGCCAGTTATGATGAAAACCTGGTATTCAACACCGACATCTCAGAAACACGTATGGCCATTAACAACAGCACGGGGAATGTTGGGATAGGGACTACCGGGCCAAGCTACAAGCTCCACGTTACAGGTGATATCTATGCAAACGGGGGTGCTTTGCGGGTCTCCGGATCCAGCCCGCTCATTTTCCAAAGTTATGGGGGAGGGCTTTATATGGCTGATGCCACCTGGATAAGGACCTATGGGAACAAAAGTTTCTATCACAATACAGGCACCATGCGTACCGACGGCACGTTCCAGGTTGGGCCCAATGGGGATAGGTTTTTGGTAAATACCAGTGGGCAGGTACTGATAGGCACTACCACCACCGCATTAAATACCGCCTACAAACTGGCCGTGGCCGGTAAGGTATTGGCCGAAGAGGTACAGGTATCGGCCGCGGGGACCTCGCCCTGGCCCGATTACGTGTTTGCCCCCGGCTATAACCTGCGCCCCCTGGCCGAAGTGGAACGGTTTGTAAAGGAAAACCGTCACCTGCCGGATGTGCCTACATCCACCGATGTGGAACAAAACGGGGTTGGCCTTGGCGAAATGAATGCCCTGTTGCTTAAAAAAATTGAGGAACTAACGTTGTATGTGATTGAACAACAGAAAGAAATAGATAAGCTTAAAGCTGAAATGAATAAGTAATAAAAATCAGTGAATTGTCTTTTTAAGAAAACAAAGAACAAAATTATGTTAATTATAAGATATTTAAAATCCGCATACATAAATTATATTTTGTTGCTGTTAATGTTTTACACAACAAATATTAATGCACAAGATGAACTACATGTGAATGAATATACCGGAACCTTATCTGTTAATATACCTATTTTTACTATTGAATATGGAGATATTGTTGTTCCAATTTCAATTGGTTATAGTGCTTCTGGAATTCGTGTTGATGTTCAATCTGGAACCGTTGGATTGGGTTGGGGTTTAAATTGTGGTGGTAGTATTACAAGAGTAAACCGATCATCTCCAGATTTAGTTGAAAAGACGTATTTGACAAATAGTAATAACCCGGTAACTGAAAAAGGGTATGGCGAAGGATATGATTTGAATTGTGATTTATATAGATATGGTTCTAATAATGAGCATTCTTATTGCGATGTGGTTTCGAAAACCACAGGTGAAGAGAATGTTGGCTTTGAAGAGAATGTTTTGCAACATTATTATGGGGATTTTCCAATTACCCCCAATATGGAACCCGATATTTTTAATTACAGTTTTCCAGGGTATTCCGGGCAATTTATTATCGATCAAGAAGGGGTTACCCATACATTAAAAGGGGATCCATTGAAAATTGATTTAGTTAAATGGGATGAAATAAACATTACTACACCAGACGGTATTATATATAATTTCAAAAGCGATTCCTGGTTTGATGAGAATAATGAAGAGATATTAAAAGCAGAAATGGGAATAACAGATAGCGATCCACTTCATTGGTGGGAAATACAACATTTTCGAAGTCAAGTTTTTACCATAGCATATTGCAACTCATTTAGTTTAAGAGAAATAAAAGATGTTAACAATAATAAAGTTGTTTTCTGGGTAAATGATACCTATAATGAATATACTTCTATAAATGTCATTGAAAAATTCAATTATGACCTTTCAAGTGAACAACCTTTTACTCTGCGTATTAATACTAATAGTGATGTGGTTAAGTCTGAAAATAGGGATCGTCTACTTGATAGTATAACTTTTGGAAACAATAAAATTGAATTTAATTATGTTACTGGACGAAACGATTGTACCGACGGAGGATACAATTTAAATAATATAATTGTTAAAAATTCAAAAAAAGAAATTATAGAAAAAGTGGTTTTTCATATACATGAAACCTATTCAGCAGGGGTAAGGCCAAATAATTATACAGAATTTGAATTGCTTGGTTTGAATGAGGTTATAGAAGAATCTGATCCAAACGATGAGAATTCTATTCACAATGCAATCGCTAATGCACCAAGAATAGTTCATAGAGACCTTGATTTCATTGAAAGGATACATTATAGGATTCTGTTGGATAAAATTGACTTTGTTAATCCGTCAAACGATGAACCTATTAACACCTATATTTTTGATTATAATAGTATTCCACTTCCTTCAAAAACGTCTTGTTCTGTTGATCTTTGGGGATATTATAATGGAGCTCTAAATAAGCATCTAGTTCCCAAATATCGTTCTTATTCTGATTTTTCGGATATGGTCTATAATTACCCTGTTGGTGATTTAATAGAATATGATGAGTTATTTGCCGATAGAGATGTTGATATAAATTTTATGAAGGCACAAACATTAAATAAAATCATTTATCCCTCAAAGGGTTATTCAACTTTTGAATATGAAGCGCATGATTGTAACAATGAACCGGAATTAACAGCTATTGGTGGATTACGTATATCAAAAATCAATTACTTTAATGAGAAAGAAGAAAGAATCAAACAGACGAATTACCTGTATAAAAAATATGATCCGCAAACTAATTCCTTCATTTCATCAGGTAAGTTAATTATTAAACCGCAAATTGCTTCTTTTTTTGGATATTTAAGGGGTTTGACACCCATACAGGATTTAGACGGAGTTATGAAAAATCTGCTTCAAAGATATGGCTTATCAACCATGCCTTGGGCATATTCAAATTATATAGGGTATGAAAATGTTACAATTATTGATGGTGATTATTCTTTAAGCAATAGTGAAATAATTTCAAATAATGGTTTTGTAAGAAAGCACTACTTTAATAATATATGGGAAAATTATAGGCTTTTAGTTCCAATTTTTACCGATAAAAGAAATGGTCTTTTAACTAAAATTGAATATTATAATAATTCAAATAATTTACTAAAACAAACCACATATAGTTTTGAAAAATTAAATCAATCAAGCCATTACGGGCTGGTTATTATTGGTGATTATAATGAAGAGATCGCAGGATGGAATGTAGGTGTTCAAAATTGTCAGCAATTGAGATTGCATCCATATCAGGTTAATTGTGAGCAGATAAGGCTTACAAGTACAATAAATGAAGAATATCAGGCAGGGAATTTAAATAACAAAATAACCAGTACTACAACCTATGGATATGTAAATGATTTTCGGAATGAACCATCAATAATCAGCACTACAAAAAGCGACGGTAATACCATAAATCAAAGAATTAAATATTCTTATGATTTTGGCAATGAGCTCAACACGCTAATGGAAAATAAAGAAGGCACCGGTGATGCTCAATCATTGGCCATTAAAAATATGTTCGATAAAAAGAACTATAATAAACCGGTTGAGATTTTAACTACAATAGGAAGTGGTTCAGGTGAAAAAGTAATAGGAAGCCAACTAATTTATTACGCCAATGAGGGAATAAATGGTTTTTCAAAACCAGTGTCTCAATTTACTAAAGAAATTACAGCACCTACAACATATAATTCAACGACCTCATGGAGTTCCTTCAATTACAATGCCACTTCAAAATTAGTGAGTTTTGTTAATTCTGCAAACTATGTTTCATTGGGTAGTACGGAATATAATAGTATCGGAAACGAGGTTTTAACAACTACTAATATAGGGCAGTATAGTTCTGTTATTTATGGGTATAAAAATGAATATCCAATCGCAGTAATTACAAATGGGAAAGAAAACCTTCTTGAAATCGGCGATGAGGTAGGCCATTTAAATTTTGAATCGGGTGCCAGTTGTGCCAGCACAGTAAACGAAAATAACCATTGGGTAATTAATAACTTGGGTTCATTTGTATATAAAACATCGGTACCACCGCATACGGGTGATTACTGTTACCAATTACCTACTGGTTCTACGGTTTTAATACGAAATTTTATTCCAACCAATTCGAACCAAAAATTTAAATTTAGTTGCTGGGTCAAAACTCCATCAAGTGTTAGTGGGTATATATTATGTTTACTTAAAAACCCAACAACAAATACTGATTATTCAAGCCCTATTATATACGCCTTACCGGCTACAGGGAATACCTGGCAATTGGTTGAATTTGAAATAGATTTACCACAAAAGAAAACCAGCTTTGGCTTGTCATCAACCGATAATATCAAACTGCAGTTTCAGTTTAACAAAACATCTGGTGTTTGTTATATTGATGATATCCGGTTCCATCCCAGTCTGGCAACTATGACAACTTATACATACAAACCTCTGGTAGGTATTACATCACAAACCGATCCCTCGAACCGTTCTATTTTTTATGAATATGATGAATTTGGCCGTCAGATAAGAGTTCGGGACGAACAAGGGTATATTTTACAGGAAAAACAGTATAATACAGCTGTAGCCCCTTAGTGCTGGTAATTTGGAATATAAAATAAAAAATCCTGTTATGAATATAATTTCGATTTCTATTAAAGAGATATACTACAAAAAGGGTATATTTTTAGGAATACTAATTTTTTTAATCAATACCGTTAGTGGTCAAAACATTAAAATTTTTGATCAACCACTTACTTCCAATACCGAAGAATTGAGCCAAAATACCATTATCCTCAAACCGGGTTTTTGTACACAGGGATACTCATTTTCAGCTAAAACAATACCTTCTGATACAAAATCAATCCCCTTGGAAGAGGTACTGCTCCCTGATGATATGAATTATGATTACACGGTGGTTCCCAAAGTACCCCTTACGGATATTTCAGAGGCTACTTATCTTGGTGATATTTCCAGGTATGTTGAGATATATGATGGTTTGGGCAGGCCCACCCAGTCAATAGTTTTCGATGGTAGTCCAACTGGAAAAGATGTTATTATTCCGGTTTATTATGATCAAGACGGACGTACCACCCGTTCATACCTGCCTTATGTTACCAATGCCTCGAATACAATTGATGATGTTCGTAATGATTGGTTACAGGAACAGCAATATTTTTATAAATCGTTTCCAGATTTTTCTTCAAATAACGATTATCTTTCAGCCTATTCAGAAGTTGATGTAGAGAAAAGCCCCTTCCAACGGTTACAGGAATATACACAACCGGGGAATGACTGGAAAATTCAGAAGGATGCGCAGGGGGGTCACACCGAAAAATATGAATATTACCCCTATTATGGGACAATGAACCGGTATACATATAATTATGGTGATTATAAAACAGCAACCAGTTATAGTATTGTTACCAACGGATATTCATCTAAAACACTGTATTATAATAAAATAACAGATGCCAACAACCATATTCAGGAACAATTTACCGATAAAACGGGGAAAAACGTTTGTACCCGAACATACCTGGAAGACGGTACTACCGTTGCTACTTACAACGTATATGACGATTTTGGGCGGTTGCGCTGTATTGTTTCACCTAAGGCTAATGGGGTAATAACCGGGAATACCGAATTGTGCTATTTCTATGATTATGATGAATACGGTAGGGTGATTAAGGAAAAGAAACCAGGGGAAAATGAATCGTATTTGGTTTATGGTAAAGAAGGTAACCCGGTAATGGTTCAAAATGCCGCGCTACGGGAATCATCATCATCAAAAAACTGGGCATTTACCAAATATGATGCATTAGGCCGGCCTGTATTCATGGGTGTAATGGAGGCTGAATCCGGCGGTACTGCCATTAGTTTTTCCACAATCAGGTCTGATTTTAAAAACCGAACCGGATTAAGCAGTAGTTTTTATGAAACCGAGGTTAGTAGTGGAACCATTGGTTATACCCTGAATAACAGTTACCCTTCACTATACTCAATTGCTGAAAGCGAGATTAACCAGGTGATTTATTACGATGATTATCTTATTACCGGGCAAAATTATGGGTTAACATGGTATAATACCAACCTGAAAGATGCCGTTAATTTTCCATCTAATTCTGTTGACTTCAGAACAAATGGTTTACCCACAGGGTCTAAAACCCGGGTTTTGGATCAAACAGGAAATCTTTTACTATCTTTGGCATATTACGATAGGTATGGGAGAGCAATTGCTTTGTACCAGCAAAACCAATTAAATGGCTTCGATAAAGTATTAATGGAATATAGTTTTAGTGGTCAGGTGTTAAAAGCAAAACACATACAACAGGTGGTTATCAACAGCCAAACGGTTACTACTACCGAATGGTACACCTACGATTACGACCACACTGGACGGTTATTAAAAATTTACCACCATATTGGTGATACCTATGAACAGGGTATTGTATTGACATCGAATAATTATAATGAATTAGGCCAATTGGTCGAAGAGAACCTCCACTCTGCCGATAATGGGAATACTTTTCAGCAATCGGTCGACTTTAAATTCAATATCCGCGGATGGCTGACCAATATCAATAATGCAGCCCTTAATGGCAGTGGTATTAACCTGAACGATACCCAGACCGACCTTTTCGGGATGGAAATAAATTATACCCAGGCGGTGGGCGATTTTGCGGCCAATTACGACGGTAAAATCACCTCGGTTGACTGGAACAAAAGCGGCGATGCGGCTATTAAAAGGTATGCCTATACCTACGATAACCTGGGCCGCCTGACAAACGAAATTATGGGCGATACCCATAATATACCCCAATTAGCAGCACCAGGGGCCTATTCAACCACCGGAATTGCTTACGATTTGAATGGGAATATAACCGATTTAACCCGGTACAATGCCAGTGGGGTTGCCACCCGCCAAAGATATTCCTATTTAGTAGGAACCAATAAATTATTGAATGTTACCTTCGATGGTTCGTCACCAGGAGCCGGGATTACCAAACAATACCGTACCAACGGGGCTTTAAAAAGCGATTCGCATAAAAGCATCAGCGATATTGCCTACAACCAGTTTAACCTGACCACAGCTATCACCTTTACCAGTACTAATAAACTTTCGTTTACCTATTCGGGTGCCGGAGCTTTATTAAGACGAAGTAAAATTAACAGCAGCAGCCAGGTGGAGCAACGGACCGATTATGTATCGAACATGGTGTATGTTACCGATGCCGCGGGTACCACAACCCTTGATTATATGAGCATGCCCTTTGGCAGGGTGGTACTTACATCGAACCAGTGGGTGTACGAATACCAACTGAAAGACCATTTAGGCAACACCCGGGTAGCTTTTGTGCCTGGTGAAACGGCCCCGGTAGTGGTTCAAAAAATTGATTATTATGCCTTTGGCTTGATGCATGAACCGGTAGCCCTTCAGAATGATAATACTTACCGGTATAACGGCAAAGAACAGTACGACGATTATGGCCTGAACTGGTACAACTACGGAGCCCGTATGTACGACCCGGAACTGGGAGTTTGGCATGCCCCCGATGCCATGTCAGCATATATGCCCGGTATTTCGCCCTATGCTTACTGTTTTAATAACCCAATTAGTTTTACCGATCCCGATGGTAATCATCCTAAAGATAATGGTTGCATAAATAGAAGACCATTAAAGGCAAAAATTGAAAATAAGATAGCGCAAATAAAAAGTGATGTAAATAAAGCGATTGGTAAATTTTCAGAGGCTGTTTCAAAAGGAGTAGAATATGTTCAAGAACAAAGAGAAACCAGCTCATCAACAATGAGCGAAGAATATAATGAATATCTTGAGTTGCCTGAATTTGGCCCGGACGAAGAAGAACAACGCGCAATAGCCCAAGCCCAGGCCAGATATGACGCCTCGACAAAAGAAGAGCAACGGGTGGCGTCGGAACGTTGGCAGAGTTATTGTGAAGAGAGACGACAGAACAGCACAAACCGGGCTGAAGCAAAAGTTGCGGGGTACGGGCTTACAGGGGCTCCCTCAATGGCCTCAGGTAACGAAATGTGCTACGGCTGCCCACCACCGGAAGAAGCAAATAACGGAGAGCCTATAGTTTTTATAGATTTTTTAAGAACCCCAAACGGACTCAATAAAAATACATTTATGGAATTATTAAGGAAAGCACTCATAGAGAATGGAGTAAACACCAACGTGCAAGTTATGGAATATTCATTAATTTCTAGTATTAAGGCATTTTTTAATAGTACACCTGTTGCGACAATAACAATAAGAAATTTTGCTGTTGGAGATCAGTTTACTCCATCTGGTGGATTTGCCTATCTTAATGATCCTAATTCAGCTGTAGTCTATAATGGTTTAAGTCCAACTCAATCAGATCGGAAAGTTTCAACTTATAAATATGTAAATGCTAGTATGCACGAACTTGGACATGCAATTTGGGGTTTCGAAGATGTTGGCCATGCAGGGTGTACTAATTGCTTAATGGATTATGATGGAGCATATAATCAAGGATCTACATTCACAGAAAGTCAAATAGGAATCATTAAAAATAGTAATTGGGGGCAATGAAAAAAATATTAGTTATAATTGTTATCATAACAATAGTTATCTTAGCAATAGTTGCCTTATTTTATAGGCAAAAACAAACAAATGTACTTTACGAAATTTACAAAGTTGAAAAAGGTGCTTTTACATTACATGCAATATTTAAAACAGTGCCTTTCAAGTTTAAAGAAAGATATTCCATTGAAAAAGAAAATGTTGGCGACAATGAATTGCTAAGAATTACAGATAATCAAGCCGAAATAAAATATCATTTTGGTTTTCTCATGACGCATACAAAGAATGGATTTCTTTATGCACCGTTATATTTTAGGAATAAAGAGTTAGGACACATTAACTACAGGGAAGGAATAAATTCCATTATAGATGTAAATTTATTCAATATAGTTATTAATGAATTAGAACTTACGAAAGATACATTAAAAGTTAAGGATTTATTTTTAGATTATTTAGTTCAATCTACAGATAATTGTTTTATCAAAGAAATTCATTCAAATAATGATATCCAACAATTATTAATTATTAATAAATCTAAAAATTTTGAGAAAACATATAATTCATTTGAGTTCTCAGAATACAGAAATTTGTATTGGATAAATACATTTGGAATAATTGAATTGAATTTAATCGGAAGTAAATCGAATATTTATATTCAAATAATTGATCATGGAATGTTAGGTATAGAAGATTTAACAATTTAGCTTCATACATTTAACTTTTTATATTACATAAAATTAAACTGAATAGTTTGGAAATACTTTCCGAGCCCACCACCCATTACGACTGTATAAACCGGGCTGAAGCAAAAGTTGCGGGGTACGGGCTTACAGGGGCTCCCTCAATGGCCTCAGGTAACGAAATGTGCTACGGCTGCCCACCACCGGAAGAATCCGCAAATGGAGGAGGGGGTAATGGAATTATATCAGGTCAATCAATTGATGCGACATTAGCAATTGCCTCATTGGGGTGGACAATTGAAGGTGGGTATTATGCTGACAGTAAAAATGTTGAGCAATTTGTTTCAAATGGTTATACAGTTGGTGTTGAAGCTTCAGTAGGTTATAATTTGATAATTATTAAACCGAAAGCGAATTTCAAATTTAGTGATTTGGAGGGCATGGGGACAAGTGGTGTAATCAATATTGGCATGATATCTATAGGCATTTTAGGAAATAGTGCTCCAGGTTACCCGGAAAATTCTGTTTTTGAAACATACTGGGGAATTAAAATTGGTATTGGAGCAGGAGCTGGAGGTTCATATACTCCAAAATCGAATACTACCTTTTTCGATTGGATTCCAGATATTACCAAATCATCATTTCATTGGAAGTAAGTTATGAGTGAAAGTATTTTATTCTATGGGTTTGTAATTACAATAATTCCTTATGTAATTATTTATGGACTTGTCATATTTATTTTAACCCACATTGCAGCTCAAATCACAAAATTAAGGCAAAACCCTGTTCATAACCTTGGTATTTATCAACAATTGTATTATTTCCAAAAACCTTTTTGTTGAAAATCAATCAGATAAAGATATTGTTTTTTTGTGTTTTCCAAATGTTGTCCTCCCGTTATTATTGTTGATTACCAAATAGATGGGTAGCTTTGATTCATGTTTATTAAACCATATACCAAGATTGATAAAAGCACCGGTTACCCTTATTCGGTTTACAAACTGGTAGAAGGTTATCGTAAGAACGGCACCGTTTGCCATAGGGTCATTGTAAATTTAGGCCGGCTTGACCAACTTGCCACAGTTGAGCAAAAAAAACAACTTGCCCAGCGGATAGAACAGTTATTGATTAATGGTGGCAGCACTTTATCAACAAGTAATTGGGGTGAAGAAATAGAGTTGTTGGCGCGTAAATATTACCAGGAAGCTGTTGACAAACACCGGTACGACTCAAAAAAAAGCGACTGGGAAACGGTAAACATGTCAACCCTAAAAAACAAAGACGGCCGTGAAGTTGGGGCAGAATGGCTGTGCAAACAAGCTTTTGACCAGCTAGGTATCGGGGGCTTGCTCAAGCAGCATGGATGGGATGAAGGAGCCATATCATTGGCTACTACCCATATCATAACCCGGGCCGTCTATCCGGCCTCGGAACTAAAAAGCGTGTCGTACATAAAAGAAAACTCGGCCATATGCGAGATAACCGGTTTTGAAAAGGACAAAATCACCAAGGACAAGCTTTATGGCATATCGCACAAACTATATAACCTAAAAGAGGCATTGGAACAACACCTGTCCAAACGCACCAATGAGCTGTTTGACCTGGAAGACAAAATCATCCTCTATGACCTGACCAATACTTACTTTGAAGGCCAGATGCAGGGGAGCAAAAAAGCCAAATTCGGGCGCAGCAAAGAAAAGCGCAGCGATGCCAAAATAATTGTGTTGGCTGTGGTGGTCAACTGCGAAGGCTTCCTTAAATACTCCCATGTTTTTGAAGGCAACATGGCCGATTGCAAAACCCTCAAAGACATTGTTGAAGCCCTAAGCAAACAAACCTCCGTTACCGGGCGCAAGCCGATAGTAGTAATGGATGCAGGCATAGCCACCGATGACAACCTGGCCATGCTAAAAGACAAAGGGTACGATTACCTGTGCGTATCACGTTCATCGCTAAAAGAATACCATGCCGACACATCGGCCAAACCTGTACAGATAACCGATAAAAAAGACCAGCCTATTGAGCTGCTCAAGGTCAGTACCAATGGCAATGCCGACCAATACCTCTGGGTGCGCAGCCAAGCCAAATCGATGAAAGAAAAGAGCATGAACGGTCTGCTTTCACAACGGTTCGAAGAAGGCATCCAAAACATCCAGGCTGGAATTGTAGGTAAAGGGGGCACCAAGAAACTCAGCAAAGTGTATGAACGGGTTGGGCGCTTAAAACAAAAATACCCATCGGTGCATACCTATTACGATATAATTGTAAGTGATGATGGCAAGGGGGTTGCAACAAGCATAAATTGCAAACACAAAACAGGTGAAGATACCGACAAACAAGCAGGGATATATTTTCTGCGCACATCGCTCATAGAGCTTGGTGAGCATACGTTCTGGTCGATCTACAATGCCATCCGCGAAATAGAATATACCTCAGGGTTTTGAAAACCGACCTCGACCTCCGGCCTGTTTACCACAAAACGGATGAAGCTTCGATGGCGCACTTGCATTTAGGATTGCTGGCATATTGGTTGGTGGCAACAATCCGGTACCAGCTAAAGCAGCAAGGGGTAAACTCCGATTGGAGGGAAATTGTCCGGAAAATGAATACACAAAAATGTGTAACAACAACAGTGGACAACATCAACCAGCAAACTATATCAGTCAGGCAATGCACTGAACCTACAAAGGAAGCCAGAGAAATTTATGATCTTCTCAAATATAAATACCAACCTTTTGTCAGAAAAAAATCTGTTGTCCCCCTTTCCGAAATCTTTAAAAAAGGAAGTCCCTAAAATCGGGCTTCTTAGAGGATAACCCCGCAATGTGGGTTAAAAGAGGAAGGCTATGATTTTTCAGTTTTTAATATTGATTTATCTAATTATGGCAGCCTAAGAAAACTAGTCAAAAAAGAAAATAAATATCGGTGGTTATACATAGCTTATATTGGCTCTACTTTTTTGCCAATATTAATATTTGTATTATTTGTGTTGTTTATTTTTCTCTAATTGAATTAAAAAGCTTTGAATATCAGAACCTCTCAGCAATGGGAGGTTTTTTTATAAGCCAATAGTTTTTTTGATAATGCCGCCCACAAAAGAAAGAGGGGATTTTAAAAAGAAATAATCCTTATCAGTGCTGCATTCGCCATAAAATTATAAAAAGTATCCCCAATATTGGGAAAATAGAATTAAGGTTAGTTATAATAAATTAAATTTGCCCAATAAAATCACAACATCGTTGGACACCACCGATAAGATAGAATACCTGTACGATGCCACAGGCACCAAACTGGCAAAGCGTACCAGTACCGCAAACAACCCGGCGGTATTTGAATATTATATGGGCGATGTGGTAATGGTCCGGGCTTATCCTATAATGGCATGGAATATCGAATACCTTCTTACCCCCGAAGGGCGGGTAGATTTTGGTTCAGGCAGTCCCATATACGAGTACCACCTGAAGGACCACCTGGGCAACGCCCGCGTGGCCTATATTGCCGGTACCAGCGGTGCAGCCGATGCGGTGCAGGAGGCCGATTATTACCCCTTCGGGATGAAGATGGCCTCCGCCCTGTACGAGAACAACACCAACAAATACCTGTACAACGGCAAGGAGCTCCAGGAGGATTTTAATCTGGACTGGTATGATTACGGGGCACGATACTACATGCCAGATTTAGGGAGGTGGACTGTAATTGATAAAAAAGCTGAATTATATCCAGGATTTACACCATATCATTATTGTAATAATAATCCAATTATTTTTGTTGATCCTGATGGAGAAGATACATATTTAATTATTTATGGTGCTGGCTATGAGAATGCAGAATCGAAAGGAATGCATGGTGATCAATCGGAAAGTTTTAGATTGAATGCAGAAGCTCATGCTGACAAATTAAGAAATAGTGGAACCTTGGCTGATGGCGATGCTGTTATTGTTGTGAGAGCTGCGTCAAGTTATGCTTTTATGCAAGCAGTTAATAAAGAGTATGATTCTGGAAAGATTACCGAATTAACAACTTTTAGCCACGGAGGTCCTTGGGGATTGAGTCTTGGTGGAGAAAATGTAGTTGATGATAATATTACTCAAGAAGAGCAAGATAAACAGCTTGAAGATTATGATCAAAGAGAGGTTAATGAAAACAATGTTAACGATATTAATGCAGATAATTTCACAGATGATGCTACAGTAACTATAAATGCTTGTTATGTAGGAGGTTCTCCAGTAGTAAAACCTAAAGATTCTTTTGGGCAAAAGTTAGCTAATTATTTGGGAGGAAATAGGACTGTTAAAGCATTTACAAGCGGAGGTGGAGCAGAAATGAAAACTAAGAATGGTGATGGAAAAACAATCATTCATGATGGAGAAATGATAAGAAGAGCAGATAGATCTACCCAGAAACCACGTTTTACTATTTTTAAAAAGGATAAAGATCCTGTTACGCCATAAGTATCAATAATTATGAAAATATCTTATTTGATAATTTTAAGTTCATTAGTATTTAGTGTTCAATGCTGGTCTCAAGGAAATAAAGATCAACGCTTTATGAAATTTGTTAATGCTTTAGATAAAGGAAGCGAGATTAAACCATATAAAGTTGTTGACTCAAACTCCACAGAGTATTTAGAATGTGAGAAACAGGTTGAAGAACTTAATAATTTTATAAAAAAGAATGTTGATTTAATCGATAAGCTTACTAAGGATACTTTATTAAAAGTAATTGAGTTAAAAGATAAGGGGGGATATAGTTTGAGTGTATACTCAAGATATTATCAGCAATATGCTGATTATATGGTAAAGGAGAATGATTTACGTAGTAAAGTGCAAAAATTGATAAAGAATGACTCAAGCCTTATTATGGTTGATTTCTATACATTTGAATCAGAGTATTTATTTTTAAGGGAAAATTTTTACTATAGAAATGCATTCCAGCCTAAAAATATAGATGATTTTAGATATACTCATAATTTATCAGGTCAGTGTGTTCTATGCTATGTTGAAAATGGAAGTATGTATCTTGAGAAAATTGATTCTACCTTAAAACATATAGGAATCTTTAGTTCAAAATATATTACAACGTTAACGCTACCAGTTGTCAATAACGGACAATATTTGTGCGATATTCGATTTACATTTTTAAGATAAATAAGAAGCCCCTTAACTGAACTGCACCCCAAAAGTTGGACACAACATTTGGGGTGCAGTTCAAACGCCGGGCTTTTTTATTATAATGCTGCAATATTTTTAAGCTTTACGGATTTAATAAAGCCATCCAATACATGGAGGATGTGGCTTTTATCCTCGTTGTCCATTTTCTCAATCTCATTCAATTGTTTAAGCATCGCAGGGTCTTTCAGTAAGTCCTTGTCCTCCCTGAAACGGTGGAAGGCCGGAACCTCGGCTGCCGATTATATAGGGTCTGCTGATAAAGGGATAATTCTTTGAAATAAAGATAAATATATCGATATTAGTTGCATTAAGTGCAAGGAAATATGAACAAAGCTATCAAAAAGCGTGCATCCGGGGTGGTTTATACCAGCCCAAAACAACTAACCCTGGATTGTTTCAAAACTCCCTTTGAGCAAAAACTCAACCCAAAAAATCGTTGGGTAGTTATAGGTCAACTGATACCATGGGATGATGTTTGCAACCTTTATCTGAAAAATGTTGGTGTTAGCCAAACCGGTCGGCCACCATTAAGCCCCCGGATTGTCATTGGGTCATTAATAATAAAGCATATGTGCAACCTCGATGACAGGGAAACAGTTGAGCAAATTTCTGAAAACATCTACATGCAATATTTTCTTGGCTATTCCAGCTTTAGTAGTGAACCACCTTTTGACGCCTCCTTGTTTGTAGAAATGCGCAAGCGGCTCGGGATTGAGAGCCTAAATGCAATAAACGAACGGATTATTGGTATGAAAAGGCAAATGCAGGAAAAGGAGCAAAAGGATGAAGAACCGCCAGATCAACCAGACAAGAACCCTGAAGAGCCAGTTGAAAATAAAGGTTGGGTAATCTTTGATGCTACCGCATGCCCACAAGACATAGCCTACCCGACTGATTTGGATATACTTTCCGATGCACGTGAAAAAGCCGAGGAACTGATTGATAAACTGTACCAGTCCGAGCTGCATGGAGATAAGCCCCGGACTTACCGAATGGTAGCGCGGAAAAGGTATTTGCAAACCGCCCAAAAGAAAAATAAATCGCGCAAAGAAATCAGAAAAGCCGTAGGCAGCCAATTGCGTTTCCTCAGGCGTGACCTAAATGCAATCAACCGGTTACTCGATGCGTATGATAAAATACCATTGACTTCAAAAGAATACAAATATCTGTTGGTAATCAACCATTTGTGCAACCAGCAAAAACAGATGTACACCCAGCATACCCACAGCATCGAACACAGCATCGTGAGTATCCACCAGCCACATGTACGCCCAATAGTTAGGGGAAAAAGCCAGGCCAAGGTTGAATTTGGGTCCAAAATACATGTATCGCTGGTTGGCGGTATTGCTTTCCTCGACCAGCTTAGTTGGGAGGCATTTAACGAAGGTGTTTGGATGATGGGTTATATTGAAAAGTACAAGGAGCGTTTTGGATATTATCCGGCAGAAGTCCTTGCCGATCAGATTTATTGTACCCGAGACAACCGGGGCAAATTGAAAGAGTTGGGGATAAAGCTATTGGCCAAACCGCTTGGCAGGCCATCGGCGGTGCAGGTTCACGTAAGTCCGGGGGAACGCAATCCAATCGAAGGTAAGTTCGGACAAGCCAAAACGGGTTATGGATTAAACCGGATTTATGCAAGGTTGCAGGTTACAAGTGAAACATGGATTGCATGCATCATAATGGTGCTTAACCTGGTCAAATTGGCCGGGCAAGCACTTTATTGCCTGATGTTAAAATGGTTCTTGAGTTTTTCAGCAAAAATGGTTTTTAGTTTAACTTCTACCAAAAAGCAATTTGAGTCTATCTATTATAAAGATTTTTCTTTGATGGCGGTTCCGTTGAAATGTCGGGCAGCTTGAGTTTTTCAGCAGACCCTATATAGACAACCTTACCTACAAATATCTGGGCAACCAGTTGATTGGCGTCAGGGATGATGCCACGGGTACCAAAGCCAGCGGCTTTACCGATGGCCTTCCGGGCGATGCCTCGGTAACCACCAACACCGCCACCTGGGAATACACCTACGACAAAAACGGCAACCTGACCAAAGACTGGAACAAACTGATTGGCGGCATAACCTACAACCACCTGAACCTGCCGGTATCGGTGGGCTTTAGCCAGACACAGGGTGACGCCCCGGTGAATTACATAAAATACACCTATACAGCAAGCGGTACCAAACTGAAAAAGGCAGCCGAAAATAATGTGTTGGGAACCACCACGAACACCTATTATTTTTCTAACTTTGAGTACGGAAACGATAAAACGCTTATGTACATCCACACCGGCGAAGGACGGGTACGCTACACCGTGGGTACCTACGTGTACGACTATTACCTGAAAGACCATTTGGGGAATACCCGCGAGGTGTTTACCGACGAGGATGGCAACAGCACCCCCGAGGTGGTACAGGCCGATAATTACTACCCCTTCGGGATGCGGTTTGGGCAAGCCAACACGGTCAACATTGCGGGCAAGACCACCCAATACCTGTACAACGGCAAGGAGCTCCAGGAGGACTTTAATTTGGACTGGTACGATTACGGGGCACGGTTTTATGATCCGGCGTTGGGCCGATGGAGTGTAATTGATAACAAGGCTGAGAAATATATGAGTACTTCGCCATATACTTATGCGCTAAATAATCCAATACTTTTCTTAGATCCGGATGGAAATGATGTTAAGGTTAGTACTACGCAAAATAAAGATGGTTCGACAACAGTTACTTTTAATGTTACTATGGGAGTAAGAAATAGTACTTCTGGATTAAGTAATAGTTTTGTTATGAATAGAGCGAACTCAGTAAAATCTCAAATTGAATCTTCTTATTCTGGTTATAATAGTAAGACAAATACACATTATGTAACTAATGTTACATTTAGTAAGGATGAAACAAAATACGTTTTGAATTTTGTTAATGATGTAGATTCAGATAATTATTGGGCTGTTGGTACTCATACAAATGGACATAATACATCAGAGAATGAAATGCAAGTGTTATTAGAATCAAAGGATGGAGGTACTGATGCGAATCAAACTGAAGCGGAAACAACAAGAACAGGAGCTCATGAATACGGACATACGTTGAGTTTGGAGCATGGAGGTGTTGAAGGTTCAGTTTTACCAAATGCAACAACTCCAAACTTAATGAATCAATCCGAGAATACAACCAGTACAGATATTAACACAAAACAGCTTTCAAAAGCACAGGGTAATGTTAGTACAAATATGGCAAACGAAAAGGCAGGAGAACAGAAAAGAGAAAATGCAATTGAACAACTTAACCAAGCAGGAGGAATTTACTAAATGAAAGTTTACAATTTAACAATCTATCTTGTTCTTTTGATTTTTATATCCGGTTGTAATGGGGAAAGTAAAAGTTTAAAGCACAAAAGTGAATATAATTTTTCTATTGTTTATGATTATACGCATCTAACAGAAAGAGAAGACAAGTATCGAAACAGATGTTCTTATGATAATCTATACTTTTTTATTGAAACTAATTTTGAAAATGATACAATTCAAATTGAGGTAGGAAAAAATAAGATTATACGTGAGGTTGTAAATACTAATGATGGTTTAGGTTTGGCTAAAGTGATAACTGTTGAAGGAATAAGTGAAATCGAAGAAGTATATTTTTCTATTAATGATAGCCCCCGAATAAGTTTTGAACTTATAGATAAGAAAATGAATTTAATAGGGGTTAGAAAAAAAGAAAAGGAAATTGAACTTTTATTTTATAAGAGAGTACCGATGTATGAATAATAAGAGAGGCTGTCTAAAAAGTTTAGGCAGCCTTTTTTAATTTATCAAACTGAACCGATAGAATTTGAGTCGGCCGCGTTTTAAAATTGATTAGAATCCCCTTTTCCTGATCTTGACCTTTAAATTTACCCC
>Ga0209000_1001075_pt1 | contig 19208 bp, 31 predicted proteins | sample RifGroD2_FD_183998 | JGI IMG/M metagenome (GOLD analysis project Ga0209000, IMG submission 183998) | Groundwater microbial communities from Rifle, Colorado, USA - Groundwater D2 (SPAdes) (version 2) | ecosystem: Environmental > Aquatic > Deep subsurface > Groundwater | place: Rifle, Colorado...
CTACCATATTTTCTTCCGCAAAACTAGTCCAGATAAATTCTACCCCATCTGTAAAAACTTTTCTCATAGGAATTCTTTGAGTCTTCATTAATTTTTCCTCCTTCGATATCATATAAACTTAGACATTGATGGGATTAATCAATTGATTTAATTTTTAATTCTGTACCGCACTTGGTACACACTATGCTCCAATGTTCTATTTGATTTAAACCACTTGCTACCCTAAAAGAATAAAACTCATCACATCCGCATTTACATACATCTTGTTCCATTTTAAATTTCATCCTCCTTTCTATTCCATTAAATCTTCAATCTTAACCCCTAATGCATTAACCAACCTTAAAGCATTTTCAAAACTAATATTAGTCTTTTTACTAACCTTGCGATATTGATAAATTGTTTCAATACTTAATCCAGTTTTATCAGCTAACCCCTGACCATTCCTATGATATTCTGAGTTATCAATAATTCTGACTAAATTGCGTTTTATGACAGTAGAATCAGTTTGATTATATTTTGCTATAAGTGATTCTAAATCTTTCTGCTGAATGTGATTCATTTTTCTATGTATTCACCTGCTTTCTGACTGATTTGTTTTACCTCTTGTGTATATTATACTAAAATGTAATTGGTATGTCAACCCCAATTTGATTAAAATAAAGAATATTATTTTTATATTTTATACCAAAGAGATTACGGTTTTAATTGATTATAGTATAAGAGAAGCAGGGGGTTTTAAGTCCTGCTTTTTATGTAATTTAAGCTACAGATTCTAATTCTGCTAAAATTTCATTAACTGATTTAGTAATTATTTTACCATCGTCTATTAGTCTTTTTACTATGTATTTTACTCCATTTGGTTTTATGAGTGTCTTATAATCAGTTCTACCTGTATAAGAATTTTCTATAGGTAAGACTTTAAAGTATTGTATATATTGTTGGTAGGGAGTATTGCCTTCCATTAATATTCCCTTTTCTCTCAACCATGCAAATAAATTATTTCTTCCTAAATCTTTAATTCTTAAAACCTTAGAAAATACGCCAACATCAAATGCATTCTTTGCATCAATTAATGTAGACGCTAGTGCTATTTCTGGTTGAAGTGATTTTATTAATTTCTCATTGCTTAGTGTAATTTCTATATCTTTAATTCTATTTACTATTTTCTCAACACTTTGTAATAAGTCTAATCTTTTCAATTCATCTTGTTCACATATTGCTCTACCATAATTAATTGCCTTTTGCTCTTTTAGAAACTCCCACTCTTCTTGTAAAGTTTGTTTCATAATAACATTCTCGGCATCTTTTTGAAAATAATCTTCAATAAAATTCTTATACAATTCAACCGATTTATCTCCCTCCGCAAATTTGAGGAACAGTAAAAATCCAGCTTTTGAGAATAAGTAAATATTTTCTGCTTGTGTAATAGATTGTTTAGCATAACCAAGTGATATCAATAGTTTTATCAACGTGGGGGTTAGTTCCGCACGTTTAAAATCCTTAATATCATGCTCGTAATCAAAATGTTTTGTGTTTTCATTCACCTGCCTTCTTACATGTCTTGCTCCATCTTTATACCCTAATAACTCAGCAACCTGTTTATCTGTAATAGTAGAATTACCTTCTCCAAACCCTCCTATCAATCTAGTAAATTCTCGACCATCTCCAATTGTTACTTTACCATTTGTGAAAAGTTGTAGGTCATTATTCATTGTCATATTTTTATAAATACCTCTTTCATATTATTTTATTATTTACGCAATCATATGTATTTTAATTTATATCGTCACAAGCAAGTTCTCATCACATCCTTAAATTAATCTAATATCACCTACTCAATAACCTTCAATGGAGGATAATATTTTTCTAATGTCTGATTACCTTCCTCATCTTCTTTTAAAGTCATCATACTCCCTGCTAGGCCCATTGTGTGCATCATATAGTTGTCAACTTTATCTTTTATTTCTTTGTTTCTATCCATTATAATAAGAAAATTCTGAAATGCAAGATCCATCAATGGCATACCATTTCTATTAGATTTCCAACCCTCTTCTTCATGTGCATTTTCTATACCATGAAAGATATATGTCCAATGTCTATGATCCCTACCTCTGTCTTCTTTATCGTACTTCTCTGTGTTTAATTTAGCATCAATATAATTAACACCGCACAAAGAAGCAAATTCTAATAAAGGCAAATCAATTTTATCATAATAATCACAGATATATTCTAATTTATTGTTGAGATATACAATATCGTCTTGATAATGTTTTAAATCTTTTTCTACATAGTCTATAGATTCAATAAAATATTTATACTTCTCAAGTTGTTCTTGATTAAAATCATTAGTATTTTTAACTCCGGTTTCCTTAATGAATTTCTTATAACTTTCTTGAAGTTTATGTAAAAGTGAAGAACATTCACTTTCTGCTTTTATTACAACTTTACAATGTCTTTTAATCCATACAAAATGACTATTACATTGTTGCAAATTATCTGGAATTGGAAGAAATTTAGTATAAAGCAATGTTATATCATCAAGATCAAGAGTATTTAAATTTTCTATTGTATTTTTATCCTTTAGTTTAAGAATGAATACCATTTTGTTAATTAGTTTTTCTTTAAATTGTTGTTTGTTCATTTATTATTTTCCTCCTTCAATAACTTAAAAGTATTATTTCAAACCGATATGATTTTCTAACGCTAACAACTCATCCTCTGAGTTTTTAAGTATTCTTTTACTATTTTCAATCTGATCACGTAAATCTTTAATCTTGTCAAAATAAATCGACCAATCATTACTATCTGTTAGGTATTTTCTATAACCTTCTACTTGAATTCCGTTTGCCCAAACTTCTAAATTTAAAGTATGTGTATAAAAATCATCACTAGTAATAAATTCGAATGCTTTTTCCTTATTGTTCCCTACATAAAGATTTCTTTCTGTTTTATCTTCGTAATCTCCACTAATTCCAGACACTATGTATATCACACTCATTTTATTAATCCCCTTTTCTTCGTCTTCATTTGGTTTCCAATCTTCAGCACATTTAAAACAATAGTATCCAGTTATTTTATTATTTTCATCTCTAGACGTTTGGGTATCATCACTTTCACAATTAGGGCATATTTCACCTTCGAGTCCGTTATTCAACTTAATTTTATTTATATCCATTGTAATCTTCCTTTCTTTAATAGAATAAATTCGTCATTTCGAAGTAATTACAAATATAATGCAACTAATTATTACAAAAATTCCAATACCAATGATTAATAGATTTAATATTTTGTGACCTTTATTTGTCCATTCCAAAGTTTTATTAAGTTTATCAAGTTCATTCATTCTATAAAACCTCCTTAAATTTGGTTCGAAGTGCATGTTTTCTAAGATTAAACTATAGATTCTTTTGCTCTTTTTAAATATTCCTTTGCCTTTTCTACACCCCATGCGTGAATACCTCTTTGAACATCTCCAATAAATGTAGTTGTCTCTTCAGAGTTAAAAGTCTCCTTAAACTTTTTATAATTCTCTAACCATTTAATATTAATTACTCTTTTTCTCCATCCAATTTTTATGTCACCGTCTGGAGTTGATACAATAAACCAAGATGCACATTTTTCACATGAACAATATTCATTTGGTATTGCATTGAATTTTAATTCTCTTAAGTTATATACCTTGCTGAGAATGTCTTGAAACTCTTTCAATTGTTCATTATTATTATGAAGTCTCAAACATTCCTTATGATATCCTACTTGTTCAACGGTTATATAATCTGATACATTATCTATAGTCCATCCATTGCCACATACAGGACAAATATAATTTTGTTCTGGTATGTTTTTAAATGTTCCAGACCATCTTTCACAGTAGCAACCAAAAGTTTCGGTATTTACTGTTCCGTTCTTAACCCAATCTGGAGTATTTTCATGGAATTCTTGATCATACATAAACATCGTTTGCCCAAATTGGTCAAATTTTAAAGTGCCTCTCCATACAAACTCGTTAAGTTTTAAATTCTTCTTGTTCTTTGCTACTGATCTGATATTCATAATATGATGAAGTGTTTTTAAATCTGTTACATAATCATTTATACCCTGTGCAGTATTGAATACGTTTTCATCTAACTCAAGTTTCTTTGTTTGATACTGTACTTCGACATACACCCTAGCATAATGATCACCATTAGAATACTTCTTAAAAGTTTCATATGTAAAATTAGGTGAGCCATTATATGAAAATGAATCTGGAATAATTTCATCTCCGGTATTTGCTATTTTACATTTAATACTATCTGTTTCGGCATAGTCACTAAGGTTTAAGTAGACATGATCCCAACCACTTTCTAATTGTTTACATTCTAACATTTCATTTTCCTTCTTTCATTCTTAATTTTAAGCATTTAAAACACTAGTTTTAATCTAACCAACCAAACTTTTCTCTTTTTATCATAATTGATTCGTAATTATTTAAGAAATATAAACAAGACTCCTTACTTCCTTCAGATAATATCTCAGATGGCTTAGATAATGTTGGAGAAGTCATCATTCCAATATACTTATATGCACCATCCTTATGATCAAAGGAATAATTCAATGGTGCTTTATGCGTCGATTTAATTACTACCCAATTTCCAGAATGTTTAGGCATATGTATACTTTCTCCTTTCTTAATATTGTTATGCAGACATAACTTCATTAGCAAGAACTAAACCAATTTGTCTATAATTCTGACTAACAATTACTTTCATTAGTTCATCATCCAATTTATGAATTTCTGACACTACATTTTGCTTATATTTATTCAACCAATTAATTATCATGTCATAAATTATATCTGTTGACATACTTTCAACATTATCCAAACTAATTCTATCGATTTGCCACCTTTTATTTATTTCTTCTCTAAATTTCCTAATGATGATTCGAGCATCAAACCCATTTTCTCTTTTACTGCACCAAATATCAAACCAAAAAGATCCAATCTTAATTTCTTGTTTTGCACGAGTTAATGGCATATGTCTTCCATAGCTTCTCGTATAAGAATTACCATATTCCCATTTAATTTTATCATTTGAAATTAAATATTTACCGATAATATTTTCTTGCATAATATGTATTCCTCCAGATTAATTATATTTGATTTACTAATGGAATTATATCACAATCAATAAATAAAAACAATAGAATTTAAGAAAGACAGAGAATTTATTTTGTTCTCCGTCTTAATATTATAAATACATTCTTGGTTCAGGAGCATTCCAATACTCTGTACCTCCCTGTCTAATATTTTTAAATTTCTTATCTATAGTTTTAGTATAGCCCATAGAATTAGTTGGACTCCTTTTATTATCTTTCTGAATACAGAGTTGTTCAATTTCTTCAGGAGATAAAGTGTATGTTATTACTTTGCCTGATGGAGTGTTGTTCCAATTATTTCTTTTATTAAAAATGTTTTGCATCATTATGTATTACTTCCTTAATTTTATTTTATTTTAATGCTGTTACAGAAACACCATATTTACCATAAACCTTACCAACAAACTCATTCAAATATTTTCTAAAAACATTGCTATTAGAAGAAGATTTATAATAAGAGTAACTTACTTTACCATCCTCTTCGTAAAATATACTTGCTAAAGCATTATTAATCCATCCTTGAGTTTTTAATGGGATTTTAATCTCATACAATTTCATCATATGAAGAATTAAACTGGTATCATTTGACTCATATCTCGATTTATAAACAGTAATTTCTTTGTTGTTGACTTTCTGGTTATTGATAATTGCTTGTTCTGCTTGTGATACTAATTCATCAACAATTTTGTTTTTAGAATCTGTATACTCCTTATCCTCTTGTTCTTGCCTGGATTTCTTAAATTGTTCTTCTTTTGCTTTTCTGTCATACCATTCTTGACGATAATCAATTAACTCTTGAATTTCTTGTTTACTTGCTCCAGATAGTTCAACGAGTTTAATATCAGCAATATTGACAAATTGATTATTAGTTTTAGCATTTCTAATTAAATCCAAGAAATACTCTAAAGTAAATTTATCAATATCTTTTGCTAATTGAATGTCTAATAAATGATAATTTCCTAAATGTAGATAAATTACTCCAAGATCAACATAAATTTCTGACCTATTGGTTTCCGTCATATTGTTTTCTGCATATAAATTATCATATCCTTCAATATTAATTAATTCTTTTTTCCGTACAACTGCTTTATTATCTTTGATATAAAGACATTTCTTAGAATTTTGTTTGGCTAATTCTTTTGCGTCTTGTTCTAATTTTAGGGTATCGAGATATTGAGCGTACTGTTGAGCATTTGGAATATCACAATCTTTTACTCTAATTGGTAGGACTATTCCAACAAATTCATTGTCGCCGTTATAGATTGATAATGGATTTACTTGATCATTATTGACAATGAATAATTTACAATTGAGGGATTGAATGAGATTATAATAGGATTCATTGATAGATGGGTATATCTTAGATATATTTGCATTATCGCCTTTATAACCCCTATCTATCTCCATTATGAGCGTGTTATATTCATTATCATTATGGATAAATTGAGGGATAAATTGAGGGATAAATTCAGTGATTATAGGTTTTCTTGATTCATTTTCAATTGTTTTTGATAAGGATTGGATTAATGAAGTATCAAGAGGGAAGGAATTTATAAAATCTAACTGAGATTTCTTCAAGATAGATTTTTTGATTAAAAAATGTTTATTGGAAACATATTCAGAGTTATGTATTACTGGGCATTTTTCAGTGAACAGGGATTTAAAATTGATTGATTTAATGTTTTTGATGTTTTGCATGATGACATCTCCTTGAATATTTATTTTTAGTTAAGGGAAGTTTATTAGACTTCCCTTATTTGCTTTTTGCTGATTAGATTACTCTTCGTCGAATTCTCCTTCAGCATCTTCTAGAGCGTTTACTAGGCCGTCAAATTCTTCTCCTGGCATAATATCAGCAAGAGAATAAACAACATCTAAAGGAACCCCATAGTCCTCAGACATACACTGTAAATAGTGTTCTCTGCTTTCATAACCGTTTTCTTGGTAAATATTTTCACTCATTATGTAGCAACTCCTTTTTATTTATATTTGTTTCATTATATATTATATTAAACCTTTAGTCAATATGATATATATAATTATTTTTAATTTTATTATTCGGTGCAATTAATTCATCACCAGTAAGACCCTTTCTTATCCTAACATTAAAGCTGGATCTATGTATCCCAATAATATCACACCATTCATCAATTGTATGACTCACCCCATTTACTTCTATATATTTTTTCTTTCCATTGCGTTTTCGTGGTTTTATTAAATCTTCATTATTCCAACCATATGATATTCTATTTAAAATTATTTCTCTAGTTAAACCAGATATTTCTGCCCATTCTGTAACCGTATGTATTTCACCATTTATTTCTATATGCTTAGTATCATCTATAAACGGATTAATTAGATTTTCATTTTTCCATCCATTAATATATCTATTATAGATTGTTGTAGATAGGATTCCGCTTTCTTCGGACAATTCTTTTAATGTTTTTATTTCTCCATTTATATTAATTTTTATGTGGTGCTTATTTTCTAAAATATCCATTCCTTTTTCAAATCTTTTCTTAATGGTGTCTCCACTTGTTCCGATCTCACAACCCCATTGTGATGCCGTTTTTATTTCCCCTCCATGTTCAATAAAAACATTATTAGTTCTATTATTGGCCTGAACTGCATCGGTTGACCATCTACAGTTACTTGGTTCATAATTGCCATTAACCTCTATCCTATCAATAGATAAGTCATTGCTATATCCATTATTTAAACCCCATTCGTAAAAAGTATTACTATTATTTAACCATTCATTGCATATAGAGATGTTTCTACCTCCATAATATTCATAACTCGTCGCATTAGGGTTATAACATCTTTGTTTCATATTTATAAGAGTTTGTCTAAGTCTTTCTGGGACATTACTCATCTTTTTTTTCATATTTTACTCTTTTTCTTTTTAATTTTTGTAAACTTTTAATAAAATACAAGCAATTTACATCACATCCTTGATTAAATATAGAAAATTATCTTAAATTATCATGATAAATGTTTTTTATATTATCACAAAATAATATCAACCATCCCAGTCTGAGCATTCATTTACATTGAAGATAAATTTGAGTTTATGTTTCTTCAAACAGGATTTATATTCAATATGATCACAGTCAAGATTAAGACAACACCAACAAGAATGTTTGATTTTCATTTTCATTCTCCTTTCTGTTCTACCATATAAAAATAACATTTTAATTGCTATTTGCTCGTTTATCACATTCATAAATTGCCCTATTTAAACCTTTTTCTTCTGTGTATCCAATAATTGCACATCTAGTAGAATGGGTTATACCATTTTTGTAAACTTCATATCCGTTTTTAGATTTACATACCCAATAATAACCATTTTCGTATAGAATATCTTCTTCGGTCATAATAATTACCTCCCATAAGTTTTAGCATTAACTATTCTTCTTTAAACCCTATAAATTCATGAGTTGTAGTATGCTTGGCTTTATATAATTGCTTTTCATCAATCACATACATAAATGTTCCATCTGCTTCAAAATCTGGTGATAGTAAGTCCTTGAATGTATCTACTGCATCAACTTCACATAGTTTTGCTTTGGATTTTTTCCACTGATAAGTAATTTTTTCTTGATAATGTGCTATCGTTGCCATTAATATCTACCTCCAATATTTTATTTAGAAATCCTTGCTAATCGCATAAACCCACCTGTACCATTATGTCTGCTGTTATATTGAATCTGTTATACAGTATGGGTTTAAATCACTAGCACAGATTAATTATTATATAAGCTTAAAACCTATTGAAAAATGTTCTGTACCTGCTTCGCAATCCCCTTCAGGAACAAAATTCATTTTATCAGGATTGAAAGTTAAATCATAATCTTCTGAATCAAGTAATAAGTTAATTACATTCCCTGATATATTATCTCGAATAGCGTCACCAACTTGAACAGAAAATCCATTTTCCCATGTTGCATAATATCCAAATTCATAAGCATGTACTGCAATTTCTACTGGTTTGTTTTGATTCTCTTTTAACCAATTATAAAATTTATCATGATTTGACATTTAAAAACTTCCTTTCTTTTCCATCATTTAAATTTTACTTTTCCTCGGATATTCTTTTTAATATCATTAAAGCTTTATTTAGTTCATCTTCTGTTTCGAAATCAATTTCAACTTCTGTTTCATCAGTCATGGAACTATTGAATTCCATAAAATCATGTGGATAATATTCGATATCATTTTTTGCTAAGATTCCCAACTCATAACCCTTGACAATCAAACCATATTCTGAATCCATCTTTAAATCTTCCTCCTCATTATTTGATACCACCTAGCAGGATTGTTATAAACCCTGCTAACGCTCTGAGCTTAAGGTCTTTTTAGGCTGGCTCAGACCAGTGTTATAGTTCACTTTCTTTTTCTTCAAAGTTATCTTCTGTCCCACCATATGCGGAACATTCTTTGCAACTCCTACAGGGTTGTATGGATACAGTAACCCACATATATTTGCACTTTGAACATATTCCTGTCGCTTCTACCATTTAAAATTCCTCCTTATTTATCAAATTTTTAATCCTTAAACCAAATCAAACTTGCTTTTTATGCTAAATTAAAATACTACTTAGCAGTGTTACTCTTTTTTACATTACGACATTTAATACATCTTTTTGGAGTATTCAAGTTTTTCTTTTTGAAAAAGTCAAGTTCTTCATCATAAAGATAAAATAATTGACCACAATCCTTACAAATAAACGTGTTCTGCTTGAGATTATAATTGCCTTTTGGGTTGCTAAATCTATATAACCCATTAGAATATTCATAATCTCTAACGTACTGCATGTCTTTGTGTTCATCCATAGTATAAAATTTATACTTATCTTTGGCAAGTGGTTTAAAAATGTTTTCTGCCACATTATATACATTATTGGATGTAAATATAAAATGCTTAACATTTAATTCAACCAATAATGTATAAATATCCTTCCAAAGTTCATGTTTTGAATCTTCTGAACTATTGCCGTAACCAGTAACACTTTCAGTTACCATTGTTATATTTTTATCTTCTGCGCGAGCAAAGAATATCCAATCAACTGAACCTATTGTAGAAATTGTAATGTCATGTTGTGTGTCATTGGAAAACCATTCAAATAGACCATACAACTTTAATTCTGCTACAATTTTAGTATCAGTTAGTTTTGCCATAATACATTCTATAGCTTCACGAACGTCTAGATAGTCCCATGAATACATGTCATTATTGATACATTGATTTAAAACATATCTTAAATCATATCCCGTAGTTGATCTAACATTATATTTTAGATTTTCTATTTCAATAGTACAAAAATAACTATCTTCACTAGAAAAACCGTAATGAGTATTAGGTATTTTATATCCTTTAAATGGAAGCAAATCTTTTAATAGAATATATTCTCCTGCATCATCTTTCTGTGATTTAATTTTATCTGTTTCTGATAAGTATTTGATAAATAATGATACTGGATCTGGGGTAGAATTTATCCAATTAGGGTTTATAGTTTCTCTAAAATAGTATTTAAGTTCATTATTCATAACATTTACCTTCTTTCATTAATTTTTTAAAATCATCAATCTCTGAAACCCTTGTGTTATAAGGGTTTGCTGTTATGACATTTGGCATGAAATAATAGTTTGATAGGAAAGTTTATAATAGTCCAAATCCTTTTTAGGATCTCGATTTGTTACTTTAATTTTTTGATCTTTAATAAGTTTCTTGCAGGTAGTTTTAGAAAGAGTATAATATCGTTCATTCTACCCTTCCATATAACTTTGAGTTATAAGTTGAAAACATGCTCCATTATCCATAATTACATCTTTTTCAGTCAATGTTATTTCGCCTTTAGGATGTTTGATTTTTAATTCTTTCATCAACTACACAACCTTTCTTACTGTGCAATAATTCAATTTGCTAACTCCTTATCGATACCACTTCACAATACTCAAATAAAATCCAAAACCATAAATATATTGATCACCATTTACAATTGCTTGCTTGAATTTATAGGTCATGCAAACTCGCTCCTTCGACTGTTATACAAATATTAAAGATAATTACACCAACCATTCAAAATTATCTTCAGAAATTTCCTTTACATGTTCAACTCTTACAAATTCAATATCTAATACACTATTTACATCAAACAAAGGAAATTGATTGCCATGTATATTAGTGTTATTCCAATCTTCAAGCATTGCCTCGATTTTGGCGGTATCTCTTGTCATTACTGCATTGTGTAGTTCCTCATTGGCTACCGAGCGATAAAGAACATAATCATTCTTGGATTGTAACTTTTGCATAATAATTCCTCCTAATAATTTAATTTAAAATGTATTCCTTGAAATTAATAATTCAAGTCTATGGATAAATCTTTGATAATATTTAATCATGTAATAATTCGAAGTGAAATATAAACAACATTTAAGATTATCTCTCTTTAGTTTTGCTTCAGTTAATCTGTATTCTGTTAGCAATAGGTTATGCCTCCTTGTGTCTGGCAATGGCTTAGATGTCATTGTTATGCTGATACTGATATTATACCACAACCATAACCACAATCTAATTTAGTGACCTGTTCTCTAGAAAATAATTGAGCAGGTAATAAGCGTTTGTTCTCTCCGTAAGTCCATAACCTTAGCTTAATGAACGCTTTTTGGCCTCTTACTACGGAATACCCTCTTTGTCTCCATTGAACAAATGTTGATAGATTATCTCCAGTATAATTGAATCCTTTTTGATTTGCTTCACGCAAAATAATATCATGATTAGATTTTAGAACATTTACATTTGACATGATAACTCGACAACCTCCTTAATGCTTTTGTTATTGATAAAATAGTAAAATGGATAATACATTTTGATTAACTAACCAATGTATTTTAAAATTGCATTGCATGAGCGTACAAAAGCCAATTGTTATAATTATTTTACGCTTTATACAATGCCTATTAAACCACATTAATTATGCTGCCAACTTGGATTTTTTAGTTTTTGTTTTCTTCAAAGAAGATACTAGAACAACATCAGATAATAGGATAATTTTAGTTACTGTCCGGCTGTTCCAGATTTTTAATTTAATTTCTGCATATGGAACAGGTTCAAGGTCTGAGTAGTAAGCAATGTTAATGATTTCTCCCCTGTAAGGTCTTAGGGAATGTCCTGTGCCAGTGTAAACAATTTCTTTGCCTAGATATAAGGAGTTTAGAATTGAAGCAGAATGGGATAGATTTTTGATGTTTTTAGGTTTTTGCATTGGAATACCTTCTTTCATAAATTTATTTTTTTGTTTGGTTAAATGATGTAGAATATGTAAGATTATTTAGAAATATGAGCGATAAGCTTTTCAAAGTTTTCAAAAGTGAATGGAATTTGATGTGTGTCGCAGATTGTTTTAAATTCCTGGAGTAATTTTAATTTGCTCATGGTTGTGTCCTCCTTTTATTTATTTTAGGCTTTAATTGCCTTTGTGAAGATCCTGCAAGCATAAAATTGAAACTGTTATGCTTAAATCAGGATTCTCAGAAAGGGAATTAATATTCCCTAATCATCTTCGTCTTCTTGTTCTTTACATTCATCGATAATTTCCGTTATTTTACTTTGATCAAAATTTTTAATAACCCCTTCACTTTCAAGGAACTTACAAATCCTATTAAGCATTTTCTTAGCTTTTATTCTTTCACTATCCGAGGATACATTTCTTTCCTCTAGAGAGTTTAGGCAGTCACTTAAATCTATCAAAGTGTTTTCAAATCTGCAATAACTCATATTTGACATTTTTAATTCATCCTTTCAATTCCCAGAAAATTATTGTTTCACTTGGTTTGCTATTCTTCTAAAATTTGAATTAACAAATTACTTCCATCTTCATAAATAATTTCATATTCGCCATATGCGTCTTCAAGTTCAAAATTTTCAGGTGCTTTTTCTACAATACGCTCAATATTGATTGATGATATTGTGGCGTTTTCTTGCCATTCTACTTTTTTACTTTCAATAAAAATATATTTTTCGGATATCTCATTGACTCTAAGTCTTTCAATACATGTTTGAATAGTAGTGCCATTAGACAATTCTAATACTAGATATGTAAATAACTTTCCTTCTGCCTTTTTGAAGATATCAATTAATTGATTTTTCATAATCAGTTCCTTCTTTCTAATTAAATTTGAAAATTCCATGCTAGAATATATCGAATCTGTTATAGATATCCTAGCATTTTACCACAGAAAATGTAAGTTTCGAAGGTTTACATTATTGACTTATCAAAACAAAAACCATTCGGATAACTACCTTGATAAGTAGAATTTTTCATTCTTACAATTGATTTGATTTTACTGATTGGCAAAAATCCTCCATCATCATCGTACAAACATAATTCTGTTTTACTAGGAGATAATACGGTCTCTTTAATTTCTTCAACTAACCATTTTTGAGTAACTTCTTTAGTTTTCCATACCCTTGTATTTAATAATTGATCAAATGTTACTTTCAGTTTATCACCTTGTTTGATGTTTAAGTTATTGAATTCTTCCAATAGCATTGTTATACTCTCCTTAATACTTAGCATCTTAGCAGGACTTGTGACACTGCTCTGTGCATTAATAGAGCGTTTTGTTATACGCTCTACCACTCTGCAAGGTTTATTTTTCTTTCTTAATCATTTCATCCATTTTCTCACAGTTAATTCTCATTAACTCTTTTTGACATTCTTTACAAAAACAATCATTTGTTTCTGTTCCGCAAAGATAACATTGGCTCATTTTATTCAACTCCTTTTATTTCATAAGAAATTCGTATTTCAATTGACAATTTACTCTGTTATATTATCCCATCCTCTATCAACCAAATTCCTATAGGCTGAATATTTTTCAACAATGGAATAAAAATCTGGATAATTTGAAACAAATTCTAGCAATTTATGAGCGTCTGCTATACTTCGCTTAATGTCTCTTGATGAAGATACGCTATAATTGATTCGTGAAAAATCAATGTTAATGCTTTGTAATTTTAACTCGTTGGAAAGCTTAGTGTATTCCTCAGTCAATTTATTTTCCATATTTTCAGGAAATAGGCTCCGCACATAGGAATCAACTTTAGCCTCAAAATTCATTCGAGTATCAAAATTATCTGTTCTAGGAATTCTGAAATTAGTACCATTAATTGAAAGTGTTTTTCCATTGAATTTAATTTCCGTACTAATTTCAAGTGTTGCGAAACATTCTTTAACTTCAGCAATTGTTTTACTCATAATATGTAGCCTCCTTGAAGTATTTCTCTTCTTGTTTACTATATTAACACAGAAGTTGTTGTATTGCAACAATAATATTATTTATTGATTCAACATTTTTAACAGGTCAATAAAACAACCTATTTCAGCCATAAATATATTTAAATTGATTTTAAGACATTAGAAAAGCAATATAAGACACTTTGTTTGTCGTTGCATATAATCACATAGGGCTATGTCCTATAATTCCTAGAAGGTGTCTTTCTGTGGTAGGCAAATTGAGTAAAGGGAATAAAATAAGAGTAAACAAACTAGAAATAGTTCATTTACTCTTTTGTGGTTATGCCTTATACTATCTTTTGTTCTCCCCATGTTAACTTGACATGTCCGTTTTCATCTTCTCCCTTCTCGATAAGTGCGTCGAGTATGCCCAAATCTACATCAAATTCCTCATAGATTTCCTCTTGGTCTTGAAAGTCTAATGTCTTGATATACTCATTAATTCTTTCCTTTGCCATCAATAAAGCCATTAGATTCTGCTCAATCGTGTGATCGTAGGTTACAAAGTGTACTTCCTTATTTTGGATTGAGTTAAATCTAATAAACCTAAAATAATACTGGCTAATTTTTGGTATGTTCCATTGCATAGACTCAATAATAACCTTATCGCAAGTTGGAATATTAACACTTGATTTTAAACTTTGCTGTGTGCTTACTAAAATTCCATTGCTAGTGGCCTCAAATTGGCTTATAATGCTCTTTCTTTTACTAAAGGATACATTGCCTTGAATCATAAATATTTCACGCTCTGGATACATTTGACGAAGTTTGGAATAATAACTATTCGCGGTATCTAGAAATACTGTACCAATTGCTACTTTTTCATTCTTCCACTTATCTAATAAACTAAAGATTTTCAAATATTTATTAGGTGTTTCGGTACTGTTGTATTCCTTAAATTGTTCTGGTATTGAAGTTGATTTAATTAATAATTGAATTTGTCTAATTAGACGTAGCATAGCGTCTTTACGACTGTTCCCCGTACTTCTAAATAAATAAAGCATCTCATAAAAATCTTCCATGATTACTTTATAAACTTCCCTTTCTGCTGAATTTTGTTTAATCCTATGAGTTATAATCTCATAAATTTTACGCCCAACTACTTCCTGAAATTTACGTGTAATAATTGTTTTCTCAATAATTTTTTGAAGATGCTCAATGTTATAAATGTCTTGGCAATCTTTCTTAATACCAAATACACTTATTTTAGATGGCGAAAAACTAGCAATGAACAACTTTTTCCCATGATAAGCAGGAAAGGGATTCATATACTGTTCATTGCATTCCTCTTTAAGTTCTTTCTCCTTATTGAATTTATAAATATAATCAGCTTCACACAACATATTAACAGAATTATTATAAAGTAATTCAAGTTGGCTATATAATTCATTAATATTGTTACGTGTAGTCGTTCCGGTAGTCAAGAGCTTATATTTTACCTTTCTAAAACAATCTAAAGTAACTTTTGTTCTTTGTGATTTATCATTAGTTAATTCGTCTGATTCATCAACAATCAATGCCACTTTTTGAGATTGCATTTTAATAAACTTTTTAATTTGTCTTTGATATTTAATTAACATATTGAATGATAATATTACAATTTGTTGAGGTTTAATAGAATTAATGTCTTTTAGTGACTTAATTTTGATATAATCCTCTTTGTAATCATTCAATTTTACATCCCATGTTAAATTTATTCCTAGTGCTGCCGATACAATAAATATGTTTCTGACTTTATTTTGAGATAATAGATATTTATACCACGCAATTCCTCCAAGTGTCTTACCTGCTCCCTGTTGCCAATTAAGAACACTATAAGGCTTTTGAATGATTCTATTCAAGTCTTCTTTTTGCATGTCATTTAAGTGTATTACTTCACCTGTGGAAGTGTCTGTAATAGAAAATGTATTAAGGAAATTTGATATATTTGAATTAATAGGAAGTTCCCTAATCTTAGAACTATTAAAGTTATAATCATTGACTTTTTTATCAATTAATTTTTGATATGTTTTATCTTCAAAAGGATATTTCCCAGAAATAATCATATCATTAATAGAGATATTCTTTTCCCCTGTATATTTAGACAGAAACACTTTGTTCTTTTGGGAATATCCTTTTAACTTGATTGAATAAGATGTTTTGACCAAAACTATTTCGTCTCGCTCGCTCTTACTTTGCTTAGCTAATGTCCTTTTTAAATATGATAATACTTTCTTATTGGTAATTTTAACCTTTGACCATTCTTCATACTTCATACCTTCCGGCATCTTTTGAGTGTTGAATTTATCAATATAACTTAAGCATTTTCCATAATATGAATTGATTTTAGGATTCTGTTTGATTGCAAACAAAATTTTTCTAACTTTATATTGAAATTCTGCATCTTCAATAGAATCTGAGTTATGAGTATTTTCAAAGAAAAGTTTTCCTTTCAATGATTCTTTTTTGTTTATGTACGGTAACAAATATTGAGAGTGAATTTTTTCAGCGTCTATGTCATTTATACTAATACCATATATTTTATTTGTGCTATATGGCATAGGTGCTAAGTGTTCACTCTGCTTTTGAAAGAACATAATTTTTGTTTGAAAACTGTCAACTCCTGAACTTTTAAAGGCGTTGGAAGGTAAGTCAAATTGACAGATAAAATTGAAGTCTTTATTAATTTTTTTAATCATTCCAGAATCGCTGAATGAATCGGAAAGGAATGAATTAGGGACTATTAATACCATAAATCCAGCAGGTTTTAATATTTCTGATGCCTTCATACAAAAAAATAACTGCGAGAGATATTGTTCTCTACCTACATTGAGTTGAAGATTATATGGGGGATTACCTATGACAATATCCATTTTTGCATCTGGATTATAATTTCTAATATCTTCATTTAATAAATTAGCTTTTGGATAAAGATACTTAGCACATTTATATCCTTTGATATCAATGTCAGAACCAAATATATTATGCTCGACTGGTAAAAAATTAAAAAATGCCCCTGAACCCATAGTCATGTCACAAATTAGATCGTAATTATTTGGTTTAATGCATTCTACCATAAACTCAGCAATATTAGGAGGAGTATAAAAACTTCCATTTTCAAGTGATTTTTTTGCCTGAGAAAACGAATGGTAATTATCAAATTCTTTGAATTCTAAACCATGTAACCCTCCCTGACCACTAAAACAATTGTATATAATTTCTGGCGGCAATACATCTAACTTATTTTCTATAACATAAATTATTTTATCATTAATTTCTTTACGTCTGTCTTTTGGAATTATAGAATTAATGATTTGATATTTCATAATTTATTTCAACTCCTTTTAATAATTGTATCGTAGAGAAATGCGTTTATGTCTATAATATTATACATTACGTAATTCCATATTCAGCCCATAATTTTACGTTTGCACCTGAATAACCATTTTCTTTCTCTGCTTTTAATCTTGCAAATATCGCATCTTCTTTATCTAAGAAAAATCCTAAGTGAATTAATTTTTTATTTGACATAATATATGACTGCCATTTATCTTTTTGTTTACTCCATGTTACTCCAGTTATTCCACTGGTATTGGTACTTCTCAGATCTAAATTTCTCGAATTGATTTGTGCTGTTGCTGACAACAATTTCTCTTTTCTATTATCAAATTTATTTCTATCCAGATGATCTGTTGCCTCTGTTGTTGGGAAATTCATAACTAATCTATGCAATGCTATCAATTTGTTATCTTTATCGTTTGAATAAATATATCCTCTATATTGAAACCAGTGATATTCTTTTATTAAATTATAGTCTTCTAAATCAAAGTAAAACTGTTCATTTGTATTACTTGTATATCCTATACCATATTCACCAGTTAAATCATATGTATTATATGTTTTCCTATTGTTATTATATTCAGTTGTTAATTCCCTTCTTAGGCAACCACAAGATTTAGTATTACCAGAATGTAGATTTCCACTACTGTAAATTTTTTCATTTTTATCTTCACAATTGCATTTACATAACCAATAAGTCGATCTATCTTTTCTATTATTAGGTCTTTCTACCTGTTTTAATACTGTTAATCTTCCAAACTTTTGCCCTGTCAAATCTTTTACTTTTCCCATTTACACCTATCCCCTCATCATTTATATTGACCCTATACACCTTAGTTATCACCTATTAACAACTTTTCTTAAATAATTCTCTTTGCTCCTCAGTCATTTCGATATAACCCAAATATCTTTTCGCAAAATCAAGAGCATAAGAAGCACTAATAAACTTAATATTCGTATTACCATTATCATAACTTGTATAATCATCGACTTTGTTATGAGTGTAGCAATCAATCAATCCTTTTTCATTGTTATCATAAAAATATAGTGCTGGCTTAATATCATTTATACCAGTTCTGAACTTGATTGTTTTACCCTTTACCTCGTAATTCCAATACTTTCGATATTCGTACCAACTCAAGGGCATTCTTGCTTTCTTTTTAATCTCGTCAATTGCCTTTTCTAAGAAATTGTGTCCACCCATTTGAACAAAAATTTCATCTAAAATAATGTTGTAGTCAATATGTACATATTCAAGCAAATTTATATTAAGCGTTTTATCTCTGTTCTCTTGTTTGCCGTATGGGAGTTCAATATCTTTGTATCTTTCATAAATTTTACTGTGATCAATAGTAACATTATATTTTTTGCTAAAATAATAGCATATTTTACTGATTAGATTTTCTTTAGTGTGTAAAATGCCATCTTTGACACCATTAATACTAATTT
>Ga0209000_1001077_pt1 | contig 19203 bp, 13 predicted proteins | sample RifGroD2_FD_183998 | JGI IMG/M metagenome (GOLD analysis project Ga0209000, IMG submission 183998) | Groundwater microbial communities from Rifle, Colorado, USA - Groundwater D2 (SPAdes) (version 2) | ecosystem: Environmental > Aquatic > Deep subsurface > Groundwater | place: Rifle, Colorado...
CAATACATGATAATAAAATTGGCTATATATCAGCGACAGACGTAATAAAATTTGTACAAACAGATACATTTAGTTTTGGAAATTTATTTCAAGAAAATAATTATGATGAAAATTATTTTGTATTAGAAGTATCAAATAATGGAAAAAAAGAATATGAAAAAAGAAAATATATTGTGTTTAATAATGGACAATTAAAAATTTCACGCGGAAGACCTTTACAGTTCAGTATTAAACCATTACATTAATTTATTAAATAAATGAGTTTATTATAATAATATTATATTTATCAACTATTTCAATCGGTTTTTTTATTTTTATTAATTATTTTATTTAATGATTAATAACTTATATATGTGGTGGATTTAGTTTTTCATTTAATTTATTTTTTTCATCATAACTCAAACTATCATTTTTTTCGATATAATCATATGGATTTTTATAATGTTCAAAATAACCTGGATTATGAATATTAATAAAATAATCATATTTTTCAATATTTGGTGGAATGGATTGATACGTTGGTATTCCATATAAATTAACTTGCCAAATACAAATTTTAATAAATAAAAGAAGAGAAATATAACGATAATCATTTTCTTGTTTAAATATATTTTTTATTTTTTCATACGAATCCGCATCATTTATATTTTCAAGTAATACTGATATATGAGAATCTTGATAATATTTATTTTGGAAATAATTATATCTATATAAAATACGAATTGTATGCAAACAATCTATCATCATTTTTTTAAATGCATCGAAATCAAATCCAGCATTTTCGATCATATCAATTTTATCATAAATATAATTTTTATTATGGTCTGCTAATTGTTTTATCATTTCTTTTTCATTTTCATTTGAAAAAGTTTTATGAATTTCCATTATTTTATATAAATAAATATATTACGATTTCTTTATATAAATTAAATTTCAACTGTTAATTCTGTTATTATTTCATTCAATAAGTTCATCATCTTTTGTCTTTTTAATCAATATAGTTAATAATTTTATAAATGCTGTGTGTTCTTTTTTTGATAAATTAAATAATTATTCTAAATCAATCATATCATTATGTGGTTGTCTGTGTGATATTTTAACATATTTTTTGGATAAACTATATTTATATTTAATTAGTGTAATAATTAATGTAATTAGTGTGATTATAATCATTGCAATAATTGTTAATATCAATACAAGTGCAATGATATTGAATGATGTTAATTTTGCAATATTTCCATCTTCCCCATTATTTCCCTGTGGACCTTGCGGACCAGTATTACCAATTGGACCTTGCGGACCAGTATTACCAATTGGACCTTGCGGACCAGTATTACCAATTGGACCTTGTGGACCAACAACAATAAACGGATCATATACAGCATAAATTACTTGTAAATATTGATGCATGAATGTATTGCAATTTTGAATGGTATCCATATTAACACCCGATGGCGAAGAATAATATGGATTTGTTGTGCTATAAAGTGGATCATATGTCCAGAAATTATTATTGGATATACACATATCATTTTGTTCAAATACTTCAATAATATCAGAAAATCCTAAATAATTATTTGTTATTGTACTCCATAAAATTGATCTAAAAGTAGGACCTGTAACAGATGCCCCGCATGAGTCTTCTGGATGTAATTTATATGTAACTTGCGCAGCATTTCCATAATGCACATCATAATAATATGAATTTGCAGCTAAATTACTTAATCCAGAAGCTGGAATATTTAAATATGTTAAATATTCTCCACTTCCTTTTGGATACTCGAGAAATTCAAAATCATAAACTGATGTTATTTTTGCTATTACATTGTATGGATAATTTGGAATATTTGTTGCATCTTCACATGAATAATCAAATAATTGTTGTATATAACATTGTGATAAAAATATTAATGATAATATAAAGATTATTGATTTCATGTTATATTGGTAATATTTATGTGTATTTAACACTGTATTATAATGAATTAAAAATTCAATTTTTTTTCATATAAATTAAATTATTGTAAACTAATTACATGTGTCAATGATTGTGTTGCATCATTAAATTTATGGTTAATAACTAAATGACTCAAAATATTTTCATAATAACTTCCAAAAACTTTTTGATAAACTGGATTTATATCAGATTGACATTGATAAATAGTTGTCGGATATGACATGTCATAATATGCATAATTAGAACTAATTGATGGATCAAATTTCCAAAATGGATGAGTAATACATAAGTTATTTGTTGTAGGAAGTTGTAATATTTGTGGCAACATTGCATTATATTGTAAATAAATTGGAGATAATTCAAAATTATAATTAATCGTATTTCCATAACAAGGTTTTGTATTATCAATTTTATAACCCATTGTAATAAATTTCGGTTGTATTTGTGTATATGATGTGAAATGATTTGTTGTAAGATAATTAATATCGCTGGTGTTTAATGCTAAATATGTATAATAAATTCCTTTATTTATTGTGACTTCAAAAATACCAACATCAGACTTTACATATGCAATTGTTCCATAAATATAATTAGGAATTTTTGCAATTTCACAATCATAATAAAATAGTTGTTGCATATTGCATTTTGCGATTGCGATAATAAGTAGTGATAATAGTATATTACGTTTGTTCATTGTTAATGATAAATATGATTGAAATATAATTTTAGTATGATTATATTTCAATTTTTTAAGTATTTAATTATCAAAAGTGTATTGTTCGTCATCGGAATTAATTGTTGGATTACCAATATTTTGTTGGATTATTTGTGTTATTTCTTCTGGTGGTTCAATTGGTTGTTGAATTGGTTGTTGAATTGGTTGTTGAATTGGTTGTTGAATTGGTTGTTGAATTTTATTATTTATATTTTCATAATTTGCGATAATAAAATTATTAATTTCTAAAACCATATTTTTATTTTTTAAATTATTTAATATTTTTATGTTAATTATTGAATTGATAAATTTATTTTTTTTCATTATTCTATTATAATTTTCTTCATTGTTTAATTTTCCAATATATGGGTCAATATTAATCAGATCATTATTATTTATATTTATAAATTCAATATCATATTTAAGAATTAAAATATTAAAATATTTTTGAATCATTTTACACAATTCTAAAAATCCATTAATATTTTTTAATTCTGTTATTATTTCTTCACATTCATTATTTTTTTCTTCAATTTCTTTTTTTGTTTTTTTAATTTCTTTTTTATTCATAGCATGTGATTCACTAATTTCTTTTTTGCGTTCCATATTTTCAGTCTTAAAAATATTGTTATTTTTTAATAATATTTCATTTAATTTATCCAATTTTTGTATAATTGAAATTTTTTCACGTTGTTTATCAATTAATTTTTTAAATTGTAATATTTCTTCATAATCCATCAATATTTGTTTTTGTAATAAAATTTTCATTATTAAAGAATTATGACTCAACATATTTGTTTTATCTGTATACCATAAAACATCGGGATCAATTATTATTTTATATTTATGATAATTAATAAGTTCATATATTTTAACATATTTTGGTATATTATTTTTTCCATCGCAATGAATAATTATATTTTTATTATCATGATTAAATAAATTTAAGCATATTTGATCACTAATTCCTTCACATAAAATTATTTGTTTATCAAGATTAAATAATGATAATTTAAATTGATATATTTCATTATATACTACACTTCGTGTCACCATATCATTATTTAAAAATATTTTTCCTAAATCGTATATTTGATTATTATGAAGTAATGATGTATTTTTAATAGTATTTTCAGTAATAAATTCAGGATCATGTGTAATTATTAAACATTGTGAATCTAATTTACTTAAATCTTCTATTATTTGTCTTTTCGTATTATAATCAAGACTTAATTCAATTTCATCAATCAATAATATTCCGCATTGTTTTTTAACTTTATAATATTCAATAACTGTTTTAATATATAAAGTATTTATTAATGATGCACAAACCATATCAATTGTATATTCTTTATTATCTTTTTTAAATATAAGTTGTCTATTTTTATGAATATCTTCCTTTTTAAAATCAATCATAAAATTAAATTGTGGTATATTATAAATAAAAATATTAATATCGTCAAATGCATAAAATTCATCATCATTCTGGCTATTTTTCAATTCCCATAAATATTTCACAATCTCATTTATTGTTATTGTATTTGTGATTTGTTTTGATAATAATGTATATTGTTCACTATCTTCAATATATGAGATTAAATCTTGGTATTGGAATGGAATAATTGATCCAATTACATCTGTTACTTGATTTTTAATTAAATTATTTAAACGATTCGTTATATCAATCTTTAATTTATTTGCTTCAGAATCTTTTATATAATTTGTATATTGGTAATAATAATTATAACCTCTTGTATGGTCAATGTATTTAATATAATTATGTATATATGATGTAATAAAATTATGCGGAGTGTTGTTAAATATATTAAAAAATGATAGTATTGGATGATGTGAATATAATTTATCTAAATTCCCGGCAATATTTATAGTATTCGTAAACATTGCGGAACATGGAAATTGATATAATAAATAATCTGTTTCATTTATAGTTGTAATTATTTTAAATTCGTCGAAATTCATAACAAATTTTATTTTATTTATTTTAAATGTTTGAAAATGTAAAATTTCTTCCAAAAAAATTATATATTTTTTGGTATCATCAGTAATATTTTTATACCAATAATGATTTTTATATTTCTCATCATTAATATTAATATTTGTTATATAATTATCTGGTAATTTTTCAATTTTCTCTTTTATATTATTCACATAAATATTAGTTTTATCGTATTCATATCCACCCAATAAATATTTATGTATAATTGATAATTTTATAAACATTGGTAAAGATAATCCATATGTTCCAATTTTATATTCATTGGTATCGATCAGAGAATAATTCCAATCATAAATATTTTGTTCTATTTTTTCGAGATTATTCTCATCATTAATTTTAAATTGGATATCAATTTCTGATTCTTTATTTTTATTATTTTTAAATAGTTTAAAATTTTCTATTTCTGGAAAAATTTTATTTTTATCATCTCCAACATGTCTCCATGTTTTATTATCAGTAATTAATTGTATAGCTCTAAATATATTTGTTTTACCACTGTTATTCGCTCCAATAATATAATTTGTTTTTGGATCAAATTCAAATTTAACCTCATCTTTAAATGATAATATATTTTTAAGTTTAATTGATTCAATTGATAACATCTTTAATATAAAAATATATATTAATATCTTTTTATATCATAAATTAAATTTCACTATCGACACAAAATTTTAACATGGTGGAGGATTTAAAACATCATTAATTTTTTTATATATTTGGATTTTTTCTGTTGGAGTAGTATTATAAATCATCGAATATTTTGGATTGTTCCAGTTTAAATAATAATCATATTTTTTAATATCATCTGTTATTTCTGGTAAATCTCTATCACTTCCACAATAAAATAATTTATTATTTATATCAAAAAAACATAATTTAATAAATATCAATAATGGATATCCATGATAAAAATCAACATGATCATATTTATTTGTATTATCAAATTTTGCCAGAAGATTCTCATAATTTGTAATATAATCAATAGTATTTATCATCGAAATAATGTAAGTCAATTGTGTACTTCCATTATTATTATGACACTCATACATGATTTTGACCATTCGTAATATTTCTAAAAATTTCTGTTTGCAAATTTCAAAATCTATCATATGATGAAGTTTTACAAGCGCCACATAAATATATTTTTTATTAAATTCTCCTAATTTTTTTCGCATGTTAAATAGTTCTTGTTGATCTATATCAAAATCTAATAATATTGATGTATCATTTTGTTCCATTTATTTTGTATAAATAAATATATTACTATCTCCTTAAATAATAAACTAAATTTCCACACTTAATCCTTCCATTACCTCATTCAATTTATCTCGGCATTCAATAAGTTCAGTATCTTTTGTCTTTTTAATCAATATATTTAATGATTTTATAAATGATGCTAAAAATAAATATTCTTTCGTTTCATCCATTTCGTACTCCTCTAGATCTTGAATACGTTTAGTAATATCATTAGTTATTTTTTTACATCCATCTTTATTTTTTAATTTGGCTATAATTTCATTATATTTCTCAATTATTAAATCTTGTTTATCTTTTGGTTGATCATCATCGTGCTCTTCTTGATCAGCTTCTTGATCAGCTTCTTGATCAGCTTCTTGATCAGCTTCTTGATCAGCTTCTTGATCAGCTTCTTGATCAGCTTCTTGATCATTTTTACACCAATACCAACCAGTTAATTTTTCTAATTTTTGTATTTTTTCATCTGATAATTTTCCTTTTTTTTTATCAGTATGTTTATTAGAACACCATGAACCTAATTGTTTTTCTTGTTGATTTTTTGAATTCTTATATGGTAATTTTTTATTTATTTCAATAAATTGTTTTAATTGCTCATATATTTCATCAAATGAATCTTCTTTTTCCCAATACCAACCAGTTAATTTTTCTAATTTCTGTATTTTATCATCAGATAATTTACTTTTCTTTTTTTCTTGTCGCTGTGACGAACACCACTTGCTCAAATGTTTTTCATACTTGTCATTGGAAGTTAATGATGGAAATTTTTTATTTGTTTCAATAAATTGTTTTAATTTATCGAAATGATCCTCAAATGGATCTTCTTTTTCCCAATACCAACCAGTTAATTTTTCTAATTTCTGTATTTTTTCATTTGATAATTTTCCTTTCTTTTTATCGGTACGTTTATTAGAACACCATGAACATAATTGTTTTTCTTGTTGATTTTTTGATTTCTCATATGGAAATTTTTTATTTGTTTCAATAAATTGTTTTAATTGCTCATATGTTTCATCGAATTGATCTTCTTTTTCCCAAAACCATCCATTTAATTTTTCTAATTTCTGTATTTTGTCGTCTGATAATTTTACTGTCTTTTTATAGTGCCGTTTACATGCACACCACGTACTCAAATATTTTTCATACGAATCATTTGAAGTTAATGATGGTAATTTTTTATTTGTTTCAATAAATTGTTTTAATTGTTCATAGGTTTCATCAAACGGATCTTCTTTTTCCCAAAACCATCCGTTTAATTTTTCTAATTTCTGTATGTTGACGTCTGATAATTTCCCTTTCTTTTTAACGGTACGTTTATGAGAACACCATGCACCTAATTGTTTTTCTAGTGGATCTTTTGATATACTTGATGGTAATTTTTTATTTATTTCAATAAATTGGTTCAATTGTTCATATCTTTCGTCAAAAATATCATTCGATTTTTCTAATTTCTGGATTTCATTATCAGATATTTTTTCTTTCTTTTCATTAGCCGGTTTATTATAACGCGACAAATCAGATTGTTTGCGTATTTTGTCAAAAATATCATTCAATTTTTCTAATTTCTGGATTTTATCATCAGAAAATTTTTCTTTCTTTTTCTTATTACGTGTATTTAAACGCCATATATATAATTGTTTTTCTAGTGGATCAGTTGTATATTGTGATGGAATTCTTTTATTCATTTCAATAAATTGTTTTAATTGTTCATATCTTTCGTCAAATGAATGTTCTTTCTCCCAATACCAGCCGTTTAATTTTTCTAATTTCTGTATTTTGTCGTTTGATAATTTTCCATTTTTTTTAAGATGACGTTGATGCATACACCATATTCTTAATTTTGCTTCATATTTGTCTTTTATTGTTTCTGTTGGTAATTTATTATTGATTTCAATCCATTTTTTTACTTGTTCATATGATTCATCAAATGATTTTATAACTATTTTTATATTTTCGTCGGTCCAATACCAATATTGTAATTTTTCTAATTTTTGTATGTGGTCGTCGGATAATTCTCCTTTCTTTTTATCATACCGTTTTTCAGAACACCACTCAGCTAATCGTTTTTCTTGTACAGTTTTTAAACGATCTGATGGTAATTTATTATTAATTTTAATAAATTGTTCTAATCTTTCATATATTTTATTAAATGAATCATACTCCCAATACCAAAATTGTAATTTTTCTAATTTTATTATTTTATCATCTGATAATTTTCCTTTTTTTTTATTGAGACGGTTTGATAAACTCCAAGTAAATAATTGCTTTTCTAGTGGATCTTGGGAATTTGATGATGGTAATTTATTATTAATCTCAATAAATTGTTTTAATTTGTCATATAATTTATCAAATGTATCTTCGTGCTCTTTATATTGTATTTTTTCTCGACATGAACTATTTGTTTGTTCCATTATATTTATTTGATAATTTATTAATTATTATATTTACTAATAATTAATAAATCAATTTTTTGATTTTATTATTCACAATGAAATCATACAAGAAATGGATTAAGTTTCTCATTCAATTTATCTTTTTGATCTTCGCTTAAACTATCAAATTTTTTTTCTATGTGATCATATAAATTTTCATAATGATCAAAATAAGCTGGATTATGAATATTAATAAAATAATCATATTTTTCAATATTTTTGGGAATTGATTGATATGTTGATATTCTATCTAAATTAACTTGCCAAATACAAATTTTAATAAATAAAAGAAGAGGAATATAAATATAATCGTTGTCTTGTTTAAATATATTTTTTATTTTTCCATATGAATCAGCATCATTTATATTTCGAATTAATTCTGATATACGAGAATCTTGATAATATTTATTTTGGAAATAATTATAAATATATAAATATTTAATCATACTTAAACTATCTATCATCATTTTTTTGAACACATCAAAATCAAAACCAGCATTTTCGATCATTTCAATTTTATCATAAATATAATTTTTATTATATTCTGCTAATTGTTTTATCATTTCATTTTTATTCGAGCAAGTTTCAGGAATTTCCATTATTTTGTATAAATAAATATATTACTATTTCTTTATATCAAATTAATTATTATTTACTCCAATACCAAAATGGTAATTTTTCTATTTTCTTTATTTTTGCATCAGATAATTTTCCTTTTTTTTTATTTTGACGTTGATATGAACACCATATACCAATTTGTTTTTCTTCCTGATTGTTTGATCTTTTATTTGGCAATTTTTTATTAATTTTTATCCATTGTTCTAATTCATCATATGAATCATCAAATAGATCTTCTTGCTTCCAATACCATCCATCAAGTAATTTTAATTTCTTTATTCTTTCGTCAGATAATTTCCCTTTCCTTTGATTTCTACGTTGGGTACAACACCATATTCCGAATTGTTTTTCTTGTTGATTTTTTGAAGTTGATGATGGCAATTTTTTATTAATTTCAATCCATTGTTTTAATTCATCATATGAATCATCAAATGATTCAATAACTTTATTTATATTTTCATCAGTCCAATACCATTCATCAAGTAATTCTAATTTCTTTATTTTTACATCTGATAATTTTCCTTTCTTTTTATCTCTACGTTTATTAGAACACCAATTTCCTAATTGTTTTTCGTGTAAATCTTTTGAATTTTCAGATGGTAATTTTTTATTAATTTCAATCCATTGTTTTAATTCATCATACCAATCATCAAATGGATCTTGCTCCCAATACCATTCATCAAGTAATTCTAATTTCTTTATTTTTTCATCTGATAATTTTTCTTTCTTTTTTGATGCGCGTTGTTTACAACACCACGAACCTAATTGTTTTTCTTGTGGATCTTTTACCATACCTGATGGTATTTTTTTATGGATTTCAATCCATTGTTTTAATTCATCGTAATGATCATTAAATGGATCTTTTTGCTCCCAATACCATCCTTCAAATAATTCCAATTTATTTATTTTTTCATCTACTAATTTTCCTTCTTTTTTATCCTTCCGCTTATGTGAGCACCAATTTCCTAATTGTTTTTCGTGTAAATCTTTTGAATTTTCAGATGGTAATTTTTTATTAATTATAATCCATTGTTTCAATTCATCATATGAATCATTAAATAAATCTTGCTCCCAATACCATCCATCAAGCAATTCTAATTGTTTTATTCTTTCATCAGATAATTTTCCTTTCTTTTTATATTTACGTTGGTTTGCACGCCAATTTCCTAATTGTTTTTCGTGTAAATCTTTTGAATTTTCAGATGGTAATTTATTATTAATTTCAATATATTGTTTTAATTCAGCATAATGATCGTCAAATGGATCTTCCTGCTCCCAAAACCATCCATCAAGTAATTCTAATTTTTTTATTTTTTCATCTACTAATTTTCCTTCTTTTTTATCCTTCCGCTTATGTGAGCACCATTTTCCCAATTGTTTTTCGTGTAAATCTTTTAAATTTTCAGATGGTAATTTTTTATTAATTATAATCCATTGTTTCAATTCATTATACCAATCATCAAATGGATCTTTTTGCTCCCAATACCATCCGTCAAGTAATTCTAATTTTTTTATTTTTTCATCAGATAATTTCCCTTTCTTTTTATATACACGCTTTTGTGATATCCATCTGCCTAGTTGTTTTTCTTGTTGATCTTTTGAATATTCTAATGGTAATTTTTTATTAATTTCAATCCATTGTTTTAATTCATCATATGAATCATTAAATAAATCTTGCTCCCAATACCATCCATCAAGTAATTCTAATTTCTTTATTTTTTCATTAGATAATTTTCCTTTCTTTTTATCTGTACGTTTCCTATAACACCAATTTCCCAATTGTTTTTCGTGTAAATCTTTTGAATGTTCAGATGGTAATTTTTTATTAATTATAATCCATTGTTTCAATTCATCATATGAATCATTAAATAAATCTTGCTCCCAATACCATCCATCAAGTTCTTCTAATTTCTTTATTTTTTCATCTGATAATTTTCCTTTCTTTTTTGATGCGCGTTGTTTACAACACCACGAACCTAATTGTTTTTCTTGCGGATCTTTTGCCATACCGGATGGTAATTTTTTATTAATTCCAATCCATTGTTTTAATTCATTATACCAATCATCAAATGGATCTTTTTGCTCCCAATACCATCCATCAAGTAATTCTAATTTTTTAATTCTTTCATCAATTAATTTTCCTTGTTTCTTTCTTTGTCTCATATTATTACACCATATTCCAATTTTTTTTTCATTGGAATTTTTTGATCCCATATTAGGTAATTTTTTATGAATTTCTATCCATTGTTTCACTAGTTCATATTTTTCATCAAAATTATCTTTAATAATATTACCAAATCTATCATAAATTGTTTCATCTAATAAAATACTTTCTCCTGTTTTTTCATTAAAAGTATTCATAATAATTCTTCCATTTTTATTTTTTTTAATCGATTCCTTTATACGAAAATCTTCATCTGCAAATATTTTAATAAATTTATTTATCATCTGTTCACCATTTTTGCATGGTAACACAATATGAGATATTGTTTTTTCTGGATGTATTCGTAAAATTCTACCAACACATTGTATTACATTTATTTTACTTTCTCTATTATTAATAAATATACATGTGTCCGCAATTGGTATATTTATTCCTTCTCCAAGAACATTAACTGTTACTAATATTCTTATATTTTCATTTTCAAAATCATTAATATGTTTCATTCGTTGTTTTAATGGGGTTTCTCCATCGAAACTGGCACTAATTATTTGATGTTTATTTAAATATTCACTGATTTCTTTCGCATTATCAACTGAATTACAATATGCCAATATTTTTCTATATTCATCATGTAAATTGATTAAATCAACAATATTTTGATTTGTTATATTATCATCATATGCTGGTATATGTATATCATAATCTGTTAAATAACCATTATCAATTGCATCTCTCATAGAATATTTATAATTAGCATCATCGATTGTTGCACTCAAATATATTTTCTTTTCAGCATTTAAATTATTTATAATATCTTTAAATGATTCTTCTTCAGTATCATCGTATATAGTTTCATTATCTACATAAATTTCTGGTCGATAAATATGATGTGCTTCATCAATAAATATCACATCAAACTCAATATCTTCTAATAATTTCGCACTATTATAAACACAAATAAATATATCACTTTCATAATCAATGTCTTCATTATATCCAGTTCCAACTAAACAATATTTCATTTTATATTCATCTAATAACTCTTTAAATTGGTTCAATAATAATAATGAAGGGACAAAAATACCGCAGCAATTTGGTTTTTGGCTCTTGATATATTCAATTATTAAATGACTTTTACCGGAACCACATGGTAATGCAATTTTAATTTCACCATCTTCATCTCCATCTTGATACATATATTCTAATGCTTTTATTTGATAATCTCGTAATTTAAATTTATCATATTTATATTTCAAATCAACTGAATCTAATTTTATTTTAAAATTAGATATCAATTCGTCAGTAATAAAAAATTGTTTGTATTCATTTGCTTTAATTTTAGAAAGTTTTGTGTTCGGTAATGTAGTAATATATAGTTCATTGTAAGGAAAATCACTTATTTTTGCAACAGCTAAAAATTTTGCAATTTCATCCCATTTTACTGTTTCGCTATTTATACGATATTTTGCTTGAACTGCTTTATTATCACATGCACTATCAATTCCAACATCTTTTCCATTATCATAACAACAATTTTTTATTTCTTTAATACGAATATCAACATCATTCCATAAAATTGTGTCAGTATAATAAGCAGAAATAATTTCAAAAATTTTCCAAAAATCTTTTTCATCTTTTGAAAAAATTAAATTATTATTATTAATATCTCGTTTTAATCGTCTCAAAAGACATTCTTTATATTGTTCAATATTATTTTTACTTTTTTCATTTAAAAGTTGTAATTCACTAGTTTCATCCATTTAATACAATATATCTATATTGTATTAAATTCTTATATATAAATTAATAATTTCATTTTTTATTGCCAAGACCAATCATTTAATTTTTCAAGTTTCTCTAATTTTTCTGGTGATAATTGATTATGATGCACATGGTGTGCTGTTGCCCATTGGCCTAGTTGTCGTTCTGGATGTTTTGATTGGGAATTATGATTGTGGCTATTTATATTGATCCATTGTTTTAATTCTGCGTATGCATCATCGAATGAGTCGTGTTGTTGTTCCATTGTGTTTATTTTGTATTGTTGTGATATTATTAATGAATTAATATTCTAAATGTTTAAAAATCAATTTTTTATAAATTATTTACTCCAATACCAATATGGTAATAATTCTAATTTTGCTATTCTTTCCAATGACAATTTTCCTTGTTTTTCTCTTATTCTCATATTATTACACCATATTCCGAGTTTCTTTTCATTTGAATTTTTTGATATCATATTTGGTAATTTTTTATATATTATAAAAAATTGTTTTATTTGTTCATATAAATTATCAAATGGATCTTCTTTTTTCCAATACCAATATGGTAATAATTCTAATTTTTGTATTTTTTCATTCGACAATTTATTATTTTTTTTATTTTGCCGTTTATCTACACACCATTTAGATAATTGATGTTCATATTTATTTTTTGGATCATCTGAAGGTAATCTTTTATTAGTCAATATAAAATTTTTAAATTTTTCATACATATCATCAAATGGATCTTCTTTCGCCCAAAACCAATATGGTATTTTTTCTAATACTTTAATATATTCATCTGATAATTTATCTTTTTTGTATTCAAATCTTTGTGTATGACACCATAATCCTAAATTACGTTCAACAATATCATTACTGTGTATTCTTGGTAAATTATTAGTATTTTCTGTCCATTGTTTTACTTGTTCATATTTCTGATTAAAAATATCATTCACAGTCCAATACCAATATGGTAATTCTTCCAATAATTTTATATATTCGTCGGATAATTTATTAATTTTTTTATCATCCCGTCGATGTGCACACCATTTTCCTAATTGTTTTTCATTTTTATCTTTTGAACCATGTGATGGTATTTTTTTATGAATTATAATCCATTGCTTTACTTGTCCATATTTTGTTAAAAATATATCATTATAATCCCAATACCAATATGGTAATTTCTCAAACATTTTAATATGTTCAATTGATAATTTCTTATGTTTTTTATCCATGCGTTTATACGTACACCATTTACCTAATTTTTGTTCTTCATAATTATTTGAATGATATACTGGTAATTTTTTATTAATATCAATCCATTGTTTCAATAATTTATATTTTTCATCAAAATTTCCACGTAAACAATTTCCAAATCGATCAAATAATGATTCATCCAATAAATCAATATCATTATTATTTTCACATGTAATTTTAATTTTGTTTTTATCATTATTACGAATAGCATCCGCAATTTTTGGATCTTCTGATATTAATATTTTTAAAAATTTACTCGATCCCATCGTTTTAACTAATTTATCTTTTATTTTTTCTGTATCATTCGTTGTGAACAAATAATGAATGTTTATGATGTATTACTGAAACAAAATAATTTATCAAAAGAAACATTCCGAAAAGAATTAGAAGAAAGAGGATATACAGAAGAGATAATTAATACATGGACCGAAGCAATTGATGAATAAAAATTTACTTTATGAAAAAATTGATTTTTAAACATCTTACAAAAATATTTGTTTAATATTATTAGTAAAATACGATGACAATAATATACATTACTGATAGAGAAGTGATTAATAATATTAAAACCAATAAACATGATGATGATAAAAAATATTCATATTTGTCAACACTAAAAAGTAATACTGAAGGTGTAATTATCGGATTATATATTTATGCTGAGAATAATGCGTTGAATATAATATCAAAATATATTGATACATTAGAAGTATTAATTTGTGAAAGATGTGAACTAACATCAATACCAGTTCTGCCAAATTTAACTGTATTAGATTGTGACCAGAATAAACTAACATCAATACCAGTTCTGCCAAATTTAACTGTATTACATTGTGCGAATAATCAACTAACATCAATACCAGTTATGCCGAATTTAACTGAATTACATTGTGCGAATAATCAACTAACATCAATGCCAGTTCTGCCAAATTTAACTGTATTACAATGTATTGAGAATGAACTAACATCAATACCAGTTCTGCCGAATTTAACTGAATTATATTGTGCTTGGAATGAACTAACATCAATACCAGTTCTGCCGAATTTAACTTATTTACATTGTGGTTGGAATCAACTAACATCAATCCCAGTTCTGCCGAATTTAACTGAATTACATTGTAATGAGAATCAACTAACATCAATCCCAGTTCTGCCGAATTTAACTGTATTAACTTGTGGTGAGAATCAACTAACATCAATCCCAGTTCTGCCGAATTTAACTGTATTATATTGTTGGGATAATCAACTAACATCAATACCAGTTCTGCCGAATTTAACTAAATTAGATTGTATGGAGAATCAACTAAGATCAATACCAGTTATGCCGAATTTAACTGAATTGAATTGTTGGGATAATCAACTAACATCAATACCAGTTCTGCCGAATTTAACTAAATTATATTGTCTGGGGAATCAACTAACATCAATACCAGTTATGCCGAATTTAACTTATTTAGATTGTCGTGAAGAATTACACGAATCGTTAATTCATTAGTCGGATTTGATGAAAATATTACGATTGGAATATCAGATAATGAACAAATAATGAATGTTTATGATGTACTACTGAAACAAAATAATTTATCAAAAGAAACATTCCGAAAAGAATTAGAAGAAAGAGGATATACAGAAGAGATAATTAATACATGGACCGAAGCTATAGATGAATAAAAATTTACTTTATGAAAAAATTGATTTTTAAACATTTACAAAGTGTATGTTTAATATTATTAATAAAATACGATGACAATAATATACATTACTGATAGAGAAGTGATTAATAATATTAAAACCAATAAACATGCTGAAATCAATTCATATTTAGAAACACTAAAAAGTAATACAAAAGGTGTAATTATCGGATTATATATTTATGATGAGAATAATGCGTTGAATAAAATATCAAAATATATTGATACATTAGAAGTATTAATATGTAGATGGAATCAACTAACATCAATACCAGTTCTACCAAATTTAACTGTTTTACATTGTGATAGTAACCTATTAACATCAATACCAGTTCTGCCTAATTTAACTGATTTACATTGTGATAGTAACCTATTAACATCAATACCAGTTCTACCGAATTTAACTAAATTACATTGTGGTTGGAATCAACTAACATCAATACCAGTTCTGCCGAATTTAACTGTATTATATTGTTATTCTAGTAAACTAACATCAATACCAATTCTGCCGAATTTAACTTATTTGAATTGTGGTGGGAATCAACTAACATCAATACCAGTTCTGCCGAATTTAACTGTATTATATTGTTATAGTAACCTATTAACATCAATCCCAGTTCTGCCTAATTTAACTTATTTGAATTGTGGTGGGAATCAACTAACATCAATACCAGTTCTGCCGAATTTAACTGTATTATATTGTTATAGTAACCTATTAACATCAATCCCAGTTCTGCCTAATTTAACTGAATTATATTGTTATAATAATAAACTAAAATCAATACCAGTTCTGCCGAATTTAACTAAATTACATTGTGATCAGAATCAACTAAAATCAATACCAGTTCTGCCGAATTTAATTGCATTAACTTGTTGTAATAATCAACTAACATCAATACCAGTTCTGCCGAATTTAATTGCATTAACTTGTTGTAATAATCAACTAACATCAATACCAGTTCTGCCGAATTTAACTGAATTAGATTGTCGTGAGAATCAACTAACATCAATACCAATTCTGCCGAATTTAACTTATTTGAATTGTGGTGGGAATCAACTAACATCAATACCAGTTCTGCCGAATTTAACTGAATTAGATTGTCGTGAGAATCAACTAACATCAATACCAATTCTGCCGAATTTAACTTATTTGAATTGTGGTGGGAATCAACTAAAATCAATACCAGTTCTGCCGAATTTAACTGAATTATATTGTATGGAGAATCAACTAAAATCAATACCAGTTATGCAGAATTTAACTGTATTACATTGTGAAAATAATCCAATTCCGGAACTGAATCTTATTCAATTAAATAGAATATTATTGAAAAATCAAAAGAACATTTATACTGACACACAAAATGTACATAATCACACAATTCAAGAAAATCTTAAACAATCTATTAATTATTTAATTAAAAATTATGCAAAAAGTAAATTACCAAAAAATATTGAATTTCCGCACGAATTAGATTCTGATAATTATCATAGTGAATTAATGTTAACAGAAAGAGAAATATTTGAATTGGTATTGAAAAGAATTTATAAATTTGACGAAGAAACTAAACAAGAATTGGAAAAAATACTTTATGATGAACTAGAAAATGGAAGATGTAAATGTTTTACAGGTAGAATTACACGAATCGTTAATTCATTAGTCGGATTTGATGAGAATATTACGATTGGTATTTCGGACAACGAGCAAATAATGAATGTTTATGATGTACTATTGAAACAAGGAAAATTAACAAAAGAAACATTCCGAAAAGAATTGGAAGAAAGAGGATATACAGAAGAGATAATTAATACATGGACCGAAGCAATTGATGAATAAAAATTTACTTTATGAAAAAATTGATTTTTAAACATTTATAAAGTGTATGTTTAATATTATTAGTAAAACCAGATGACAATAATATACATTACGGATAGAGAAGTGATTAATAATATTAAAACCAATAAACATGCTGATAAAAAATATTCATATTTGTCAACATTAAAAAGTAATACTGAAGGTGTAATTATCGGATTATATATTTATAATAAGAATAATGCATTGAATATAATATCAAAATATATTGATACATTAGAAGTATTAATATGTGATAGATGTGAACTAACATCAGTACCAGTTCTGCCGAATTTAACTGTATTAGATTGTGACCAGAATAAACTAACATCAATACCAGTTCTGCCAAATTTAACTGTATTACATTGTGGTGGGAATAAACTAACATCAATACCAGTTCTGCCGAATTTAACTTTTTTAGATTGTGGTTGGAATCAACTAACATCAATACCAGTTCTACCGAATTTAACTAAATTACATTGTTGTTGGAATCAACTAACATCAATACCAGTTCTGCCTAATTTAACTTATTTAGATTGTAGTGTGAATAAACTAACATCAATACCAGTTCTGCCGAATTTAACTAATTTGAATTGTGGTGCGAATCAACTAACATCAATCCCAATTCTGCCGAATTTAACTGAATTACATTGTTGTGGGAATAAACTAACATCAATACCAGTTCTGCCGAATTTAACTGAATTACATTGTGTTGGGAATAATTTAACATCAATCCCAATTCTGCCGAATTTAACTGAATTACAATGTAATAATAACCTATTAACATCAATACCAGTTCTGCCGAATTTAACTTATTTGGATTGTCGTGAGAATCAACTAACATCAATCCCAGTTCTGCCGAATTTAACTGAATTACATTGTGATCAGAATCAACTAACATCAATACCAGTTCTGCCGAATTTAACTAAATTAGATTGTCGTTATAATAAACTAACATCAATACCAGTTCTGCCAAATTTAACTGTATTACATTGTGATCAGAATCAACTAAAATCAATACCAGTTATGCCAAATTTAACTGTATTATGGTGTATGGAGAATCAACTAAAATCAATACCAGTTATGCCAAATTTAACTGAATTATATTGTATGGAGAATCAACTAAAATCAATACCAGTTCTGCCGAATTTAATTGCATTACATTGTGAAAATAATCCAATTCCGGCACTAAATCTTATTCAATTAAATAGAATATCATTGAAAAATCAAAAGAACATTTATAATGATACGCAAAATGTACATGACCACACCATTCAAGAAAATCTTAAACAATCTATTAATTATTTAATTCATAATTATTCAAAATATGAATTACCAAAAAATATTGAATTTCCGCAAGAATTAGATTCTGATAATTATCATAGTGAATTAATGTTAACAGAAAGAGAAATATTTGAATTGGTATTGAAAAGAATTTATAAATTTGACGAAGAAACTAAACAAGAATTGGAAAAAATACTTTATG
>Ga0209000_1001080_pt1 | contig 19177 bp, 17 predicted proteins | sample RifGroD2_FD_183998 | JGI IMG/M metagenome (GOLD analysis project Ga0209000, IMG submission 183998) | Groundwater microbial communities from Rifle, Colorado, USA - Groundwater D2 (SPAdes) (version 2) | ecosystem: Environmental > Aquatic > Deep subsurface > Groundwater | place: Rifle, Colorado...
TAATGTTTTAATATTGCCATTGTTACATAAATAACTTACACCATCTGATGTACAATCAACACCCCATTCATGTAATTTTTCTAATATATTTAAATGTCCATAATCGGCTGCATGATTTGCATCTTTATAAGTGCAATCAATACCCCAATTGTGTAATTTTTCTAATATATTTAAATATCCATTTCGCGCGGCATTATTCACACCATCCGATGTGCAATCAATACCCCAATCGTGTAATTTTTCTAATATATTCAAATGCCCATAATCGGCTGCATTATTTGCATGACCATTGTTATAATCAATTCCTAATTCATGTAATTTTTCAATAGTTTTTATTTGGTTATTTTTGATTAATATATTGGTATGACCACAATATTTATTATATTTTTCTTTATTTATTTTTGAATAATCAATAATATCAATAAACTCATCTATCAAGAAATAAATTATATTTGGTTCATATAATGTCTGAGAATTAAATATTTTTTTAATTAAAGCAAAATATTTATAATCAATCAATTGACGAATACCATTGATCGAACAATCAATTCCCCATTCGTGTAATTGTTCTATTATATATATTTGTTTATTTTTTGCTTCTAAAATTTCTTCATTGCTTAAACTACCTGTAAATATATTATGATAATATATTAGGTTTCTTATCGCGGAATCAGTTCCTTTACTTGTGCAATTAATTCCCCATTCATGCAATTGTTTTAATTGATCTAATGTTCCATTTTCTGCAAATAAATGTGCGTCTTCATTAGTACAATCAATATCCCATTCATGTAGTTGTTTTAATATATCTAGATTTATTCCGTATGGTACATGTTTATAATTAATACCCCATTCATGTAGTTGTTTTAATATATCTAAATTTATTTTATTTGGTACATGTTTACAATCAATACCCCATTCATGTAATTGTTGTATAATATTTAAATGTCCTTTTTCTGCTGCTTGAATTGCTGCACATTCTGGACAATCAATACCCCATTCATGTAATTGTTGTATAATATTTAAATGCCCATTTCTTGCGGCGTGAGTTGCAATATTTGTTAAATCAATATCCCAGTCGTGTAATTGTTTTATAATATTTAAATGTCCATTTTTTGCGGCTTCAAACCCAGTACAATTAATGCCCCATTCATGTAATTGTTGAATAATATTTAAATGTCCATTTTCTTCCGCTTGAGTTGCTCCGTAATTTGTGCAATTAATCCCCCACTCATGCAATTGTTTTAATATCTCTAATTTTCCTTTTCCTGCAATTGAATTTGCACAACTACTTGAGCAATTAATACCTAAATCACGCAATGATTTTATTAATTTAATATCTAAATCACCAATGATTTTTGTATCTATATGAAAAATGAATCTTTTATCATCAAGTAATGATTGAATTAAATTTAAATTTTGAATATTAAAAATACTATATGGATGATTATCATATTCTGGTAAAATATTAAATTCATATAATATTTTTACAATATCATAATTATTTTTTTCTAACGCTTCGGTTGCTCCATATGTTGTGCAATCAATACTCCATTCATGTAATTGTTTAATTATATCTATCTGTCCATATTGTGCTGCGACATTTGCACTTCGATGTGTACAATAAATATCCCATGTATGTAATTTTTTAATGATATTAATATGTCCGTTTTCAATGGCAGAATAAATTCCTGCACACGTACAATTATAATCTAACTCATGTAATTTTTCAAGTAATTCTATATTTCCAATTTCTGCTGCATAATTAGCTCCATTATTTGAATAAATTGTATTATTTGAATGTTTTGAATTAAACTCACTCTGTTGTTCAGGTGTAAGTATAATATTCATATAAAGAATTATAATATTATAGTTCTTTATAAGTAAGCATTGTTAAGTTATTTAATTTCATTTTTTTCGTAATAATATAAGCATCAATAAAAGTATAATTAATGTAACTGTACCGCTTGATGATAATATAATCCATTTGGAATTTTTCTTTGTTTTGACACATGTTTGAGCGATATTTGGTATTAATGAAAATGGAAGTTTTTTAGCAAGATTCGTACATTGTATATCACACATGTCGTCCTCTGTCATTACATGTCCCCATCTCGCTTGTCCAACTTTTGTCATATTGCCTGAAATAACTTTTTTATTATCAACTATTTTTGGATAGTCAAGTAATTTTCCAGGACCAATTTCATTACATGCCTCCCAATGGGGTGCGTGGCATTGTGCATCAAATTGTCTTACACGATCTTCTTTACAACCACTGTTTTTCCACTCACCCCACTTTGGATTACAAGTTGAATCTTCCACGTCGATTTCCCCCCACATACCAAGCGCCTTTTTATTGATGCATCTAGTTGGACGATCAAAATGTTGACCCAATAGATCGACAGGTGTGGATTCACAAGCTTTTTGCCAATCACCTTTAATATTCCATAAACGCGAACTATATTGACGATGCGTTCCAGAAATACACTTATTCTGCCATTTTTTTGACCAATTCGGCATAATTTATATATATATATTATATATCAATATTATATTTTGATTTTAGTAAAATATATCATATTATATGTATTATAAAATTTAATACAATAATTAATTTATTTACTCCAAAACCAACCAGCAAGTAATTCCATTTTTTTTATTTTTTCGTCGGATAATTTTCCTTTCTTTTTATTTTTTCGTTGTGTTGAACACCATGAACCTAATTGTTTTTCTTGTGGATCGTTGGATTTTCCATATGGTAATTTTTTATGATTTTTAATCCATTGTTTTAATTCATCATACCATTCGTCAAAATGATCTTTTTGCTCCCAAATCCATCCAATAAGCTTTTCTAATTTCTTTATTTTTTCGTTTGATAATTTTCCTTTCTTTTTATTTTTACGTTGAGTTGAACACCATACACCTAATCGTTTTTCTAGTGGATCGTTAGATGTGCTTGATGGCAATTTTTTATGAATTTTCATCCATTGTGTTAATTCATCATATGAACCATTAAATGAATCTTCTTGCTCCCAAAACCATCCATCAAGTAATTCTAATTTAGTTATCCTTTCATCTGGTAATTTTTTTTTCCGTTTATTTTGACGTTGAGTATTACACCATCTACCTAATTGTTTTTCGATTTGATCATTAGAATGTTCACCTGGTAATTTTTTATAAATTTCACTCCATTGTTTTATTTTATCATACAAATCATTAAAATGATCATCTGATTTCCAAAACCATCCAGCAAGTAATTCTAATTTCTTTATTTTTTCATCCGATAATTTTCCTTTTTTTTTATTTTGACGTTGTGTTTTACACCATGATCCTAATTGTTTTTCGATTGTATTTTTTGAACCATGCGACGGTAATCTTTTATTAGTTTTACTCCATTGTTTTAGTTTCTCATACCAGTCATCAAAAAAATCTTCTTGCTCCCAAAACCATCCATCAAGTAATTCCATTTTTTTTATTCTTTCATCTGATAATTTATTTTTCTTTTTATCTTTACGTCTAGAAGAACACCAATAGCCTAGATGTTTTTCGATTTGATCGTTTGAACCATGCGATGGTAATCTTTTATTGGTTTTACTCCATTGTTTTAGTTTTTCATACCAGTCATCAAATAAATCTTCTTGCTCCCAATACCATCCGTCAAGTAATTCCAATTTTTTTATTCTTTCATCTGATAATTTATTTTTCTTTTTATTTTGCCGTTGCATTGAACACCAATAGCCAAATTGTTTTTCTACTGAATCTTCTGAATGTCGTGACGGTATTCTTTTATTAGTTTCGTTCCATTGTTTTAATAATTCATATTTATAATCAAAATTACCAATTAGACAATTTCCAAATCGATCATATAATGATTCGTATTGCAATAAACTACTTTTAATATTAGTTTTATTATTATCACATATAATATTTATTCGTCCTTTTTTGTTATTTCTTATTGAATCTGCGACTTGAAAATCTTCTGTTGCTAATATTTTTAAAAATTTTGTAACTATTTTTTCGTCATCACATTTAGTAGGTATCACAATATGAGATAATAATTTTTCTGGATGTAATCGTAATATTCTTCCAATACATTGTATTACATTTATTTTACTTTCTCTATTATCTACAAACATACATGTATCCGCTATTTTAATATTAATTCCTTCTCCAAGTACATTTACAGTCACAAGAATTCTAATCAATCCATTTTCAAAATCTTTAATATAATCTTCTCTTTTTTTCATTGGTGTAGTTCCATCAAAAAATCTACTTGTGATATTATTTTTATCTAAATAATTGGATAATTCTCTAGCTTTATCACATGTATTACAATAGGCTAAAATATGACGATATTCTGGATGATTGTATATTAAATCATAAATATTTTTATTTGTCACATCATTATCATAAACTGGTATAGTTATATCATAATCAGTCAAATATTTATTATCAATTGCATCACGTAAACTGTACTCATAATCTGCATCATCAATAGTTGCACTTAAATATATTCGTTTTTCAGTCATAATATTATTTATAATATTTTTAAAACTTTCTTCTTCAGTATCATCAAAAACTGTCTCATTATCAGTATATATTTCAGGTCTATAAATATGATGTGCTTCATCTATAAATATGACATTAAATTCGATATCATCTAATAAATGTGCACTATTATAAACACATACAAATAAATTAGAATCATAGTCTATTTTTTCATTATGTCCTGTTCCAACTAGACAATAACCTGAAATATTATTTTTATCTAATATTTGTTTGAATTGATTTAATAATAATAATGTTGGAACAAAAATAGTTGCATAAGTTGGTTTTTGTGTTTTAATATATTCGATTATCAATTGACTTTTACCAGATCCACATGGAAGTGATATTTTAATTTCTCCATTTTCGTCACCATCTTGATACATACATTCTAATGCTTTCTTTTGATAATCTCGTAATTCTATTTTCGGCTCTACATATGCAAGTGTTACAGTATCTAATTTTTTAATGATATTTTGAATAATTTCATTTGTTATAATCACATGTTCATATTCTTCCAATCTTATTGAAGATAATTTTGTATCTGGTAAAGTAGTCAATAGTAATTTAGTATATGGTACTGGACCAAGTTTTGATGATGAAAGAAATTTTCCAATTTCATCCCACGATACATATTTACTTTCAGGACGGTATTTAGATTGAACAGAAATAGTATTATATGCACTATCAATTCCAGTATCTTTTAATGGTAATTTTTTGCTATCTTTTATTGTTATTGGAACATCAGTCCATAATTGTGTATTTGTGTGAATTGCGGATAATATTTCAAAATAATACCATCCTAGGTCAGTTTTAAGTAATTCTTCAATTGGTCCATATATAGATATGTCTTGTTTTAGCCTTTTTAATAATACTTCCATTTATTTAATAATACTATTATGTTCTTATATTAAAAATAATAAATATCAATTTTTAATAAATATCAATATTATATTTTTAATATCATAATGATATAAAAACATAATAATACATGTAAATAATAAATGGAATTGATTGATAATAAATTAATTTGGAAGAAACAAGATCAAAATAAATATTATGATATTATAACAAAAAATTATTTTGAACCACTTTTTAAATTTCTTAAAAATAAACCATATATTTTTTATTTTGATGAATATGACGAATATCTTCAATTTAATAATGCATGTAAATATTTTAATTCTAATAAAATTAATATTAAAGATTTCTATCAAATAAAAAAATTCAGGCAATATCCACAGTATCAACAAATTTTAAAATATGAAGATGTTGAATTTAATCCTCTTGGTAATTTTGATAGTCATAATATTGGATTTTCTATTATAAATTATGAAATTGATCATGATAATTCTGCAATATGTTATCAATGTCATATGAAATATAATAGCGGATGTTATATTCAAGGATTAGCATATAATGCTGCATTTTATGAGGATAAGTTATTTGGAAATAAACCAATTAAATATGAAGGTTGGATTAAAACACCAGGATTTTTACAATGTAATTGTGAAGAAGAAAATGATATTTTAATTTGTCCGCGTCCAACTCATACCGATGCATATTTTGAGCAATTACCAAATTTATTTCTTGATCTTCGACCAGTTCCAATGAAAAGTTCACTATTGATTAATACTGGATGTTTATTTGATCTCAAATATATGAAAATATCCGATTATAAATAAATTTAAAAAAATATATAAATCATATTTTTTTAAATAATGTATTTATTTAATATTGGTAAAATATCTGTTTCAAAAATCGTATCTATCATATTATTTGTATTGAATTTATATATATTTTTATTATTATTAATGAGCATATTGATAATTGGTAATGTATCTTCATGATATGTTTTAATTCGTTTATTAAAAAAATCAATATTATCACCATCACGATCACCTATTTTTCCTCGGTTAATTATTCTATCAAGAATAATCTTTTCATCACATTCCAATATGATAGTTAATTTTGGTTCTCCAATTTTTTCAGAAAATATTTTATATTGTTCAATTTCTCTTGGAAATCCATCTATAATATAATATGCAGTTGAATTTTTATTTATTTCATTTTTTAATATATCTATTATAACATCATTTGGTATCAATAATTCTTTTCCTCCTTTTTTTTCTAGGTCGATTACTTCATTTATTATTTTAGCATTTTGAGTATTTAATTTTTTTTCTGCTCGTACTAAATCTCCGACAGACAAATGAATTACATTTGGAAATTTATTAATTATTTTATCAGATAAAACACCTTTTCCTGCTCCCGGTATTCCAGTGATTAAAATAATGTTTGCCATTTTTTCAACTATTTGTATTCTAAAGGAAATTAAATAATAATATAAACGAATAAAAATTCTATAATATGATTAAACACGAAAGTATTTATTTATATAAAAATATTATGAAATTTATCAATAAAAAATTATTTATATTTATCATTGAAAATACCAAAAATATGTTAGTTTTTCTATTTTTTAATATTTTTATTCATCGATTGCGTCGACCCATGTCACTATTATATCTTCTTCATATCCTCTTTCTGTTAATGCTTTTCGGAATGTTTTTTTTGACAATTTTCCTTGTTTTAGTAATACATCATAAATATTCATTATTTGTTCGTTATCTGATATTCCTATTGTAATATTTTCATCGAAACCTACTAATGTATTAACAATACGAGTAACTCTTCCAGTGAAACATTTACATCTTCCATTTTCTAATTCATCATATAATATTTTTTCTATTTCTTTCTTTGTTTCATCGTCGAATTCATTAATTCTTTTCAATACTAATTCAAATATTTCTTTTTCTGTTAACATCAACTCTGAATGGTAATTAATGGCATCCAATTCTTCTGGTATTTCGAACACGAGTTCTTTTGCTCCATAATTATCCATCAAATATTTGATAGATTTCTTTAAACTTTCTTGAATAGTATGATCATGTACATTCTGTCCATCATTATACATATTATTTCTATTTTCATTTCTTAACATTATTCTATTTAATCTTGTAATATATATTGGATTCAATGGATTATTATCACAATATAATTCTGTTAAATTTGGATAAACTCCCAATTTTGTTATTTCATTATTAGCACAATATAATCTTATTAAATGTTGATAATCTCCCAATTTTGTTATTTGATTATTATAACAATCTAATGTTGTTAAATTCGGGTAAATTTCCAATTCTGTTATTTGATTATTTCTACAAGATAATGTTATTAAATTTGGATAATCTCCCAATTTTGTTATTTGATTATTATGACAAAATAATGTTGTTAAATGTTGATAATCTCCCAAGTTTGTTATTTGATTATTATAACACCATAATATTGTTAAATGTTGATAATCTCCCAATTTTGTTATTTTATTCAATCCACAATCTAATGTTGTTAAATTTGGATAAACTCCCAATTTTGTTATTTGATTATCAAAACAATTTAATTCTGTTAAATTTGGATAAACTCCCAATTTTGTTATTTGATTACCACCACAACCTAATTTTGTTAAATATTGATAATCTTCCAATTTTGTTATTCGATTTTCAGAACATCCTAATATTGTTAAATGTTGATAAACTCCCAATTCTGTTATTTTATTATTCCAACAATATAATTCTGTCAAATGTTGATAATCTTCCAATTCGGTTATTTCATTAGCAGAACAATCTAAATATGTTAAATGTTGATAATCTCCCAATTTTGTTATTTTATTCCAACCACAATATAATGCTGTTAAATTCGGATAAATTTCCAATTCTGTCATCTGATTATGAGAACAACGTAATGTTGTTAAATTCGGATAAATTTCCAATTCTGTTATTTTATTACCACTGCAATTTAAATATGTTAAATGTTCTATTTTTGGTATTTCAGTCAAATTACAATTCTCGCACATTAATAATTCTAACGTGTTGGCGTGTTGTAATATAATGCTATAAGCATTAGTTTCTTCATTAATATACAATCCTACTATAGTTCCGTTTGTACTACTTTCAATTGAGTTAATATAATCATCTCTTTCCCAATAATCGTATGTTTTAATATTTTCGAGTACTTGTGGATCCGTGATATATTTTATTGTCATTTTTATTGATATATTACAAGTATATACATCATACAGTTAATAAATCAATTTTTTATTCATCGATTGCGTCAACCCATGTCACTATTATATCTTCTCCATATCCTCTTTCTGTTAATGCTTCTCTGAATGTTTCTTTTGACAATTTTCCTTGTTTTAGTAATACATCATAAATATTCATTATTTAACATTTTGTATAAATAACACACTTAAGCATTTGTTTATATTATAAATAAAGTATTATGGAATCTAAAAAATGGTTTGTATATATTATTAAAAATAAAAATTCAACATATGTAGATTTTTCAGATGATTTACATAGAACATTATTACAACATAATAAAAAAATTCAAGGTGGTTCTGAATTTACAACTTTAAAAGTAACTGATAAATTTAAATGGGAATATATTTGTCATATTGAAGGATTTAAAGAAAGTGCAGATGCATTAAGATTTATAATTGGATTAAAACATATTAAAATTCAAACTAAAGATAGAGGAATTAAACAAAAAATACAAAAATTACAAGAATTATTAAATGAAGAATATTGGATTAAAAATGGTCCGTATGCAATTGATTATAAACTTACAATTAATTGGTATGATTTAGATTATCGGCCAGATGATATTTCATTACCTCCGTGGATAGATGAAACAGATAATCTATTTATTGAATAGTAGATTATAAAAAATTGATTTAATAATTATTAGTAAATATAATAATTATTAAAATTATAGCTATAACAAATATAATGGAAACAACAGATGCGATTTATTTTTATGGACATAAAAATGATTTAGGTTTTTTAAGTAATTTTTATCCATGTAAATTTATTGATGAAAATAAAATAAAATTCTCATGTTCAGAACAATATTTCATGTACAATAAAGCAAAATTATTTGATTCAAATAACATACAATTATTAAATGAAATTTTAACGGAAACAGATCCAGCTAAAATAAAAAAATTAGGAAGAAAAGTAAAAAATTATGATGAGACAATTTGGTCAAAAGAAAGATATCAAATTATGAAAAATGGTATTAAAATGAAATTTACGCAAAATTTAATTCTTAAAAATAAATTATTATCGACTGGTACTAAAAAATTATATGAAGCATCTCAATTTGATAATGTTTGGGGGGATTGGTTTCGATTCCGGACACGCAATAATTGAAGAAAACAAATCAAAATATGGTTCAAATCTATTAGGTAAATTACTAATGGAATTAAGAAACGAATTTAATGTATAAATCAAAGATGTATTAATATAATTTATTTATTTATTATACACTAATTAAGATACACAAAAATAATTAAATGATAAATATTAGTAAAGTAAGTATAAATCTTAAAAAAAATAAAATATGCCAAAATAGGTAGTTTTCAATATGTCATAAATAACATACACAACATAACGATATGAAGTGTTGAGATTTCATTTACGCGTAGTTTTTATTTGATTATGATTTTTTTTAAAGACGTAGAAGATTGAAAAATATATATAAATTAAAATACTAAGATGATAAATTTAAGACGTAAAACTTAAAAACTTAAAAATGACTTAAAAATAACTTAAAAATAACTTGATAATTTTAAAATAAAAATATATAGTATTAATATAAAATAATTAAAATGGTTGAATATATTTGTAATAGATGTACAAAAAAATTTGATAGACTTTCTAATTATAATGCTCATATAAATAAAAAGAAACCTTGTAAAGATGCAAATCAAAATAAAAATACGAATGATAATCTTAATATAGATTGTAAAAATAAAATTAAGTTTTTAGATTATAAAGAGAATACTTTTGAATACTTTGAGAATACTTTTGATTACCAAAAGAATACTTTCGATTACGAAAAGAATACTTTCGATTACGAAAATGATGATTTACATCCTGGAAGATTTAAAATGAGACAGAATTTTAATATATAAATATCTATATATTAAATGTCAAAACATAAAAATGGAGATTATAAATTATCAGCAGTTAAAATATTATCTTAATAATGATATTAGTTTAAATGATGTATGTATAATTTTTGACTGTTCTAAACAATCATTATATAGATGGGTTAAAATAAAAAGACTCACTCGAAAACCAATCTTTTTTAAAATAACTAAAGAACAAGTTAAATATGCTACACAAAAAATAAAAGAAAATGAACAGATAATTATAGAAGAATCAAATAAAATAGTTAAAAAGAAATATAAAGATTTTGATATTACATCTCAACATTTAGGACAAATAATAAGAGATAATAATATAACAAAAAAAGAACAAGATATGAACATTATCCAAAAGAAAGATATAGAAAACCTACATACATAAAAAAAAGAATTGAAAAAAGTTTATAAAGAAGTATCAAAATATTCACTTGATAAAACATTGTATTAAGTTAAACAAAAAAGTATTAAAATATGATAAATTAGTTGCAGAAATTAAAAATGCAATAAAACAAGTTAAAAATGAAACCTAAAAATTATGTAAATTAAAATTATATAAAGATTTTCATAATATAATTATATTATATTATGAAATTAAAAAGTATTTTATATAAAAAAGAACAAGATGAAATAATTTGTAAAATTATAAATATATTAGAATTAGACAATGAAAATAGTATTATTTTATATAATCTTGATAATGATAAAACTAAACAAAATAAAATATTAGAATTAATACCAGAAATTAGAAAATATTATAGTTTTTCAACAATAATAGGAGCATCAGAACCAACAAAAGCAAAGAGACCATATTTATCAATTATAAGACAATTAACAAAAAGTAAATATAAATTAAATAGTTATGATTATAGAATAAAGCAAAATGAAAATAAAGATATTAGAACAAAAAAATATATTTTTAAATTAAAATAATAATTGTAAATATTATTATTTTAATTGCGTTTATTTTTTGAAATTAAAAACCTATATAAAGATATATAACTATAGTATTTTATAATGAGCGCTATTGAAGAAAAAAAAACTAACCCACCTGATTATTTCAAATGTGTTAAGGTACCACTTAAACATGTTTTGAAAAATCCCGATGTTAATTTACCTAAAATAACAGATGCAGTTATTAAATGTAATAAAATTGTAATAAACACGTTGATGTTTATGAAACTATATTTATTGGATTATTTTGAAAAAAATAATAAATTGCCTGATATAGATAAAGTTTTTGTTAATTCTTGTATGAAAATTTTATGCAACGAAAGTTCATCTGGTCGACCACCAAAGAAAGAAGTTAAGGACCTGAAAGATAAATTAACTATTTTTTATAACTCTGATTATAAACCACTAATTAAGGATATAAATTTAGATTATATACATCTCAATACTATTTTAGAGTATCTCACTATTGGAATTATTACAATGTATGAAAATAATATTAAATTACATTATGTTGAATATATTGAAAGATATGTTAATATTGTTTGGAAGAAAAAAGATACAATTATAAAAATAAAAGAAGAGAATAAAAATGAAGAAAAACAAAAAGAATTAGTTAATGAATTTTGTAGACAATTAAGAAAAATTAAAACTGATATATTAGAAGTATCAACAGAATATAAATCAGATGCAAAATATCATAATTGGATAAAAGAAATAAAGAAAACAATAACACCAAATAAAGAAAAATACCAAAAAGATAGTATGTATTATGATTTACAATGTAATCCACAAGATTATTTACCATGTATGATTAGAATAATGAAAGAAGTTGAAAAAGATAAAGTAATGATTTATAATGTGTTTCCAATGAGAAATGATATTATTATGAAAAACATTAAATTAGACACAACTACTTTAGTTCATTTATTATTTACACAAAAACAAGGTAATAAAACAGACTATTTATTAGAAGGTAATTTGAAGAAATATGAAAATGAAATTTGGGAATTTTTTTTTAGAACTGAAAGACAATGTTTTAAGAAACCAAAATATACTTTCCATCACATGATAGAAACTGATGGTGTTAGTTGTTCTATTTTAATGTTAAGAAATGATTTAATTGGCAAAAGAATACCTAATATTAAAATTTGTTCAAATACAGAACAATATATAGATGAATTAACTGATTATACTATTATAAAAAATAAAAAGATTGTTGCGATTGATCCTGGACTTTGTGATATTTTGTATTGTGTTGATAATGATAATAAAGAAGCTAATGAATTTAGATATACTCAAGACAGTAAAAGAAAAGAATGTAAAATTAAAAAATATGCTAAAATTATTTTAGAATTCAAGAAAGAAGAAGTCGATGGTAAAACAATAATAGAATATGAAACTAAATTATCAAAACTTAATAGAAAAACATTAATTATTGAAGATTTTAAGGAATACATAAAAAAGAAAAGTGAAATCAATAACAAGTTATATAAGTTTTATGAAAAATACATATTCAGAAAACTCAAACTAAATGGATATATAAATATAAAGAAACATGAACAAAAAATGATTAATAATTTCAAAAAAATATTTGGAAAACCAGAAGAAGTAATTATATGTGCCGGAGATTTTGAACAAAAACAACATATGAAGTTTAAAGAACCTATTAAAGGAAAAGGAATAAGAAAAATATTCAGAGATAATGGTTATAAATTATATTTAGTTGATGAATTTAGAACAAGTTGCATGTGTTCAATATGTAAAGATGAATCAGGAAGATGTGAAAAATTTCAAATAAGAAAAAATCCTAAACCATATAGAAGTGATAATATTCTAGTCCATGGGCTACTCAAGTGTAAAACTTGTTTTGGTGTATGGAATAGAGATGTAAATGGTGCCACTAATATATACAGAATTGCAAAGAATGCAATTAATGGATTAGAACGGCCAAAATATTTATGTAGAGAAAAGAAAGTTGAAAATATAAAAATAGAGAAAGTCGTTCAAAAGAAAGCCAAAAAATCAGTTAAGGTTGTCGCCTTAACAAAACCATAATTTACACGCTCTGCAACGAGCAAACCTTGAATATTTTTTTTAACATTTATTTGTCTCATTTTAAATCTTCAAGGGTGTAAAGCAGAAAATGAATACTTTTGATTACAAAAATAATTCTAAGCGAATTCCAAATCATGAAATAATACAAGAAATTCCAAAAAATCCGGAACAAATTAAAAAATACATTTGTCAATTTTGTAATAAACAAGTAACCACTAATAGTAATTTACATAAACATGAAAAAATATGTAAGAAAAAAAATGATATAATTGCAAAAATGAATGAAAAAATAAAAGAAAAAGATGCAGAACTAATTGAATTAAAAAAGAAATTAGAAGAAAATAATAAACAATTAGTTGAAATAAAACCAAGAGGAACAGTAGCTCGCTTCATAATAGAAAATTTTAAAGATGCTCCACCATTACGATATGATGGTTATAAGTTGAGTGAAGATGATATTAAAATAATGATGCATACTGGTGCAGTTAAAGGATTATGTTCAATTATTGAAAAAATATATATTTGTGGAATAATTGCTAAAAATAGAAGTCTATGGTGTACAGACATGAGTAGACTAAAATATTATATTAAGATGACATGCGGTAATAGTTCAAAATGGATATTGGAACAATATGGATTAACAGTAATCACGCCATGTATTAAAGATATTATAAATCAAGTGACATCATATTATGTTAGCAAATATGGTCATCAAAGAAATAAATCAAATGAAGAATTATTTTATATGAACAAAATGAATATTCTATTACAAGAATTAAATACGGCTGATACAGATAAAAAAGTGATGCAAGAAATTGCTGGAAAATGCACAATTGATGCTTGTTTAGAAATCAATGAAAAAATAATAAATGATTTGAAAAAAAATAATAATTTATTAGATATTGGAGATAGTGAAGATGATATTGAAGATGAAAATGAATAATAAAATTATCTCATAAAATTGCAATTTCTTCGGTTAAACCTCATCATCGAGAATTTTAGAAACAATAACAAAATTATTATTATTCCAAAAAAATTGAATAATAAACTATCTAATAACTTTATTAAACAATAACAATTAACAAATCATATAATGCAATTCGATCCAAGACAATTTAATATCAATCCATTTCAAGTATTTATCGTACTTCATAATACTCAAGTTGGACCAAATGCTATTTTAGGTGTTTATGCAACACGCGAAGAAGCACTACAAAATTTACGAGCAAATTATAATGTATATGGACCATATAATGTTAATCATCAAATTGCTCGTGAACAATTTAATGATATTATGCCAAATGGAATAAATTATATAGAAAGAGGAAATCCAGTACAGAATTTCCCACGAAATAATGAAAATAATGATTTTAATCCAAATCGTAACTTAAATGATTTTAATCGTAATTTTAATGGTTTTTAAATTATTTATTCTATAAAATAAATAATATCAGGAAAATTGATTTCTTTATCTGATATTGGAACTATATTTAATATAATTGATTTATCCATTATTTTTTCTCCTGTAATATCATAAATAATTTCCGTTATTTTTTTATTCATTCTGTTTTTCTTTTTAATTGATGATAAACTTAATGAATATAACATAAGTTGTTTATATATTATTCCCATAATTCCAATGTCATACTTTGTCTTAAAATATTCTAAAAATTCATTTAATGTAATATCTTTTTCTATTATTATTTTATCCCAAATTGTAAATAATTTATTTCCAACTTTTATACCATGTATTTCTTCTGGTTCTGATTGAGAAAATAATGGTAATGCCAAATTAAAATAATAATTACGATATTTACTAATATTTGTTTGATCTTGAAGTAATTTATATAATTCAAGTGTTACTAAACCAGCTACGATTGATGTTGTCGTCATTATTGCCGGAATAATTTTTCCTGCTATTTTTTTGGTCGTATATTTATCTGCTATTTCAATATTATAATTCATTGCTCGCATATTTGATGAAGATGTAATAAAATCAATATGATAATTTGTTTCATCATCTTTTTCAAATTTAATAGAATTTATTTTATAATTTTGAATATTATCAATAATTAAAGAATATATTTTTTCAAATTCAGATTGAATTCGTGCATTATCGTATGTTTCTTGCTTATCATATTTCATATTTTGAAGTTCATAAATATTTTTTGATAAATAATTTGTAATTATATTTTTAATATTTGTGTTATTGATTTTTAAATCATATATTTGGGCACGTAGATTCGCAGTGAAAATTACATAATTCATATGTTCATTATTATTAATATCAAAATCTAAAATATGTGGACAATGTTTTGTACCTGACCAAAATAGAACTCCATCATGCATACTATCTTTTGGATGTTGTTCTAATAATTGTTTAATATCATAATTATATTGTTTATACCAATGTTTAATTGCCCATCCAATACAATCTTCAAAATTAGTTGGATAATCATTAATCAAAATTGATTTAATATCACAAATAATTTCATATTTATCATTATCATTCATATTTTCCATAAAATTTTGATTAATTAAATATTTTCTTGTATTTTCTGGTGCACGTGTAAATAATCCTTCAAATTCATCCCTTGCCCATTGTATTGTATGATGAATTTCGTATGGAAAATGTTTAAGTGTACATACTGGATAAGTTTTTTCTTGTTGATCTGGTTGAGATGAATATGTTTCAGTTAAATGAGGAATAACTATTTGAGTATTTCCTTTAGTACCTTGAGTACCAGATTCTAATAATGGTTTTCCATATTTAACACATTGTTGATCCATATATTTTCTTGATTCGACATTATCTAATGCATTCGCGATTCCATTTAATGATTTATAAAATTCGTCATCATATATACTTTCTGTTTCTTGACCAACTTTATTTGTATGAGAAATAATATTAATATCATTATTCATTTCTTTAACTGCATTAGCTGCTGCAAGTGATTTAAATTTTCCAATATCACTATTTCTGAATAAAAATTGTCTACTTAAATTTGATTTTTCGATAATATCCATATCAGTAATAATAATATTACCTATACCAATCATTGCAAAATTTTTCAATAATTCACAACCAATTGCACCAGCTCCAACAATAAAATATTTTTGTTTTAATACTTTTTCAACAAATTTTCTTCCAAATATTTGAAGATGATTATCATAACGATAACCAATTGGTTCAGTATCAGTAATAGTATTATCAAAACATGTTAATGCATCAAAATATAACCATTGTTTAATTGGATTGAATTTACCACTACATGCTTTAAGTACTTCTTGCGCGACAATACCACCAATAACTGATTGTATTGGAGTAAGTTGATATTTTAACATATTCATAAAATTTTCATTTACAATGTCTCCAAAAATATTCTTGAAATATTCAATAGTTGCATTTGACGTTCCGAATGATTTAAATAATTCATGAATTTTTTTTGGCATATCCATATTAATACAATCAATTTCAACAAATTCTGGATTTTCTATTGATTCTTTTAATGATTTAAATTTAATTTGAAACGGTATTTTTACTTGTTTAATAATTTCTCCAGAAATATAATTTCCTGAATAACAATCTTTTATTTTAAATATAAATCCATCTATTTTTTCAATTTGTATTGGATCAGTATTGATCATAATATGATCGCCAGTTTCTAAATTATGTGGATGGTTTTCGTTACATTTAATAGTAAGTGTGTTATCATCATTTTTAATAATATTTTCGACATAAGAAATTGACGGATCTTCACCATTGTTATCATAACAAATAAAATTATTTCCAAAATCACAAAATACTTGTCCAAATAATCCTGGTGTAGATGCCGAAATATAATGTATATTATTATTTCTTGCAAATTCATTAATTGGTATTTGTTCTTGATATGACATATCAATTATCACTATTACTTTAAAGTTTTTAAGATATTCATTATCAAGTTTATCTGTGTAAGTATTAATTTTAACATACATATTTAATTCCGAAAGTTTTTTTGCACTTACATCAGCACGATTTTTTCCAATATGTTTAATATTTGCATAATAATTTGTCTGTAAATCACTCATTGATATATTTTTAGTATCATGTAATGTAATAGATCTTACTCCACATAATGCTACGTTTTTCGCAATTTCTAATCCAAGACCATTTATTCCAGAAATTAATACATCCGAGTTTGCCATATTATTCATTGCATCTTTACCAAGAACATATAATTGTCTTGAATATAGATTTTCATCAATATTTACAGTATTCATTTTAGTTATGAATACTATTAAATAATATTATTCATAAATTAATTATTTCAATTTTTATGAATAATATTATTATTCATAAAAATCGATAATGATGAAGGTTTACCAAAGAAATTACAATTTTTATTATTCATATCTATAACCATATTGTTGTTCAAGTTGGTCGTCAGATGGTTCTTGCCTCCACTCTTCGAAAGAATCAATATTTATAAAATCATTAATTTCAGTATTTTCGTGTTGTGATTCTTCTTTAACTTCTTCTAAATAATCAGTATTTTTGATAGTAATAAAATCATCAATTGTTAATGGTTCTTGAATTATTTTTTCATCTTGTTTTATTTCTAATACTATTTTCAAATTAAATTCTGGATGTGTTTTAATCAAAACAAAATATTCAAATTTTCCAACAGGATAGATATTATTATATTTTATAAAATTTGCGATTTCGGTATTTTCATCTTCCAAATCTTGTTTTAATATTATTTTGAATAATATTAAGTCATTAAAACGATAGCAATTTAATAATATATCATTTACATAAATAGATATGTTTTCTATATTTTCGATTCCATATTTTACTATAAATTTTTCTAAATTTATAAACATCATGATATTTGGCCATGGATGTGCTCTTCTTGACGAAACGCTTAAATTATGCCAAAATTGTAGATTCCATTCTCGATCTCCAACTGTTCCTCCTGGAGCAAATTCTATAATTGTATTTTTATATTTTTTTGCATCAAATTCAGAATAGTCATTTAATTTGACATTTGGTGGATAATTACTCATTTGTGTTTTATAATCAATAAGATACAAATAATAAATAAATTAAAAATCAATTTTTTATAAAAAATGTAAGAATAATGTAAATTCCGCAGAATAATTATTTTTCAAAATCCAAATCACATTTTATTTTTAATAATATTATTACTTTAATAAATGAATTTTTTAAATAATTGAAGAAACAATTTTTTCTACTTCGTTTGCAATTGGTAGTATTGTATCAAGTTGTTGTTGATATGCATTTGCTTTTGCATTCAACATTTCAATCGCTTCTTCAGTTGTCGAGGGCAACTACTAGCAACCTCAAAACTTGATATTTCTTGATAATCTTTAAGTATCTTTCAATTTTTTACATTTTCTCAATTTTAATATATTATTTGATTAAAATGATATAAGAAAATATTTATAATATAATATATTATAAATATGTAATGACACAAAACTATATTTGGAAGAAATCTGATAAATTATGGCTTCCAAAAGAAAAAGATAAATTTACAATCGAAAATAAAAATTTATCTTGGTTTGATT
>Ga0209000_1001086_pt1 | contig 19104 bp, 9 predicted proteins | sample RifGroD2_FD_183998 | JGI IMG/M metagenome (GOLD analysis project Ga0209000, IMG submission 183998) | Groundwater microbial communities from Rifle, Colorado, USA - Groundwater D2 (SPAdes) (version 2) | ecosystem: Environmental > Aquatic > Deep subsurface > Groundwater | place: Rifle, Colorado...
GTTGTACCTGATGTCATCAAGGAAGTGTTTAATGACGATCAAGCTGAAAAAGTGATCAAGTCCAGCCAATCTTTGGATGTTGAAGAGCTTGATGGAGAAGGCTTGCTGGGTCAAGAAGATGCTCAAATCATGATGCAGTGGAATATGGAAGCTTTCAGCAATCCAGCAGTCGTTAACAATACGATCAAGTATATGTCTGCGAACAAGATGTTCCAAAATGAATTCTTAAACCCATTCAAATTGGTGAATTTATGGCCTTTGGTTGTTTTTAATTTACTTGATATGGTTTCTGAGAAGCTTGAACCATCTACCAATGGTGTAGCGATTGAACGTGCGAATGTATATACCTATAAAACTTTAGATTATTCAATGCATACCGCTCAAGCATATCAAACTGGAGAGTATGCTGACCAGCATGCCATCAGTTCAATCAATTTAAGCAATCAGGTCTCTGTGTTTACCTCACAGCCTGCTAAGATCGCTAGAAGAAGCGGGACCCCAACCTATTGGGTCGGCAATGGAAGACAACCTTACAGCGTACAGGAAAAGAATGTCAATATCACCATCTATGAAACTCCGACAAAGGTCGGATTCATGGAATCGATGATTGTTAAAGAAACAACACATGTCTTCTTCCCGTATCAGCTCTTTGATGAAGTGGATGAATCTCATTTGACAGACGGATACATTTTCGGTCGTGTCGGCAATAGCATGATTGCCATCAAGTCAAGATACGCGATGGAATTCGTTCCATTCTCTGAAAGCAATATCGAAGGAAATAGAGATGATTTATTGTTAAGAGGCGGTGTAGGAGAAGTCATCACTGAAAAGTATGATTTAAAACAGATTGGTGTTGGAACACATTATTTTGTTACAGAGCTTTCCTCCTTATCCAATGAATCATTTAATGCTTTCGTTAATAGATTCATGTCAAACAGCTTAACCTATGACGATACTGAAAAATCAGTAACTTATACCTCGGTATTGAACTTGAACTTAGCGTCAACCGTGATTAAAGCAATCTATGGAGAAAGCTTTTCAGTCGATGGAACCGTTCAAGATCTTCAATACAAGCGCTATGAAAATGATTATGTGCTGACAGGCATGGTCAATAGGAAAGCGGATGAAATCAACTATAGCTTCAATGGTAAGGAACTATCTCTTCATTATCAGGATAATACAAGAAATTAGGGAAAAAATATGAAACTTGGCGTGCAAACTTTTACAATCAGAGAACTTCAAAAGGAAAACTTAAAAACTGCCATGGATCAACTGAAGGATTTAGGTGTTCATGCGCTTGAGTTATGCAGGGTAGAGATGACGAAAGAAAATGCGAACGTCATCAAGGACAGCAAGATGAAGATTTTGTCTGTTCAGCTGACATATAAAAAGCTTGATCGAATGTTTGATCAGGTTGTTGAATTCTGCCAGATCACCTCTTGTCCAATCGTGGTCGTATCGGTACTTCCTTTAGTTGCGATTTTAGGTGGTAAAAAACAGATGCTCATCTTTTCAAGAAGATTGAACATTTCATCATCATGATTTCGAATTTAAGAAGATTAAAGATGAAACCAAACTCTCAATCTTGTTAGAAAATACACATCCGGAAATCAAGGTTGTAACAGATACATATTGGACCAAGAAAAGCAGGATTGAACCAGAAGATCTAATTAAGGATTTAGGTCCAAGACTGATTGGAGTTCACTTACGAGACTGCACAGACTTAAATCAAAAGAACGTTCATGATTGTGAATTAGGAGAAGGCATCATCTCATTCAACAAGGTATTGGATGCTGCATCCTTATATGCGGTATATGGCGTTATTGAGCAAAATACAAAATCACCGATAGAAAGTTTGAAGATAAGCATTGCGTATTTAAATCATATTCAAAATCAACATCAATTCAAATAGGGAGAGAAACTATGGAAACTTTACAGATGAAGAAAAAGGAAAAACTGATATTCGCCTGGGGAGATGTATTCGGCGGTGGCGCACAGGCATTGATTGGCGTATTGTATTTAATCTTTTTAACTGATGTCATCGGGATTAATCCTGCCCTGGCGGCAACCGCTATTTTAGTCTCTAAGATATGGGATGCGGTGAGCGATCCATTGATGGGAGTCATCAGTGATAACACCAGAACAAAGATCGGACGCAGAAGACCTTATATTTTGGGTGGTGGTTTTTTAGTCATCATCGCGTTCGCTTTATTGTGGCTACCGATCGGTGGTTGGCAGTCAGATACCGCGAAGTTCATCTTCGCGATATCCACGTATTTATTCTATAATACGGTCTCGACAATTATTGCTGTTCCGTATAGCTCGTTATCTGCTGAAATTACGACCAATGTGAAAGAAAGAAATTCAGTCAATGTAGCGAGATTGGTTGTTTCTACGGTAGCGACTGCGGTATGTACTTTACTTCCATCGATGATATTGGAAACATATAAGGCAGGAACAATTGGAATTGGGACGTTTTATTTGGTTGTAGGGATTGGGTTTGGATTATTCTTTGCTCTCCCTCTCATCTTGATTGGTCTCTTTACAAAAGAACGCGTCTATATCCCACAAGAAAAATCAACATTTGAAGTGACGACATTTGTTAAACCGCTGAAGGTTAAGGCTTTTAGAGGATTGGTCTATATGTATCTTTGCCAAAGCATCTCGATGGATATTCTTTCTGCGGGGATCATCTATTATGCGCTTTATGTCGTGAAGGGAAGTCCAACCGTTTTCTTAGGAACATTCATTGGCGTTCAGCTTCTGATGTTTCCAATCATCAACAAGCTTGTGAATACTGTAGATAAGAAGAAGATCTATTATTTCGGATTGCCGGTAGCAATCCTTGGTTTCATGTTTGTTGGACTTTACCCATCGAGCTGGCCGATCGTTGGCGCTTATGCGCTTACCGCAGTAACTGCATTCGGTTTCGCTGGCGCGCAGTTGATGAGCTGGATCATTTTCCCGGATGCTGTAGATGCCGGAGAACTGAAGCTTAAAGAAAGACCTACAGGATCTTTCAGCGGCATCATGACCTTCATCAGAAAGACTAGCTCGGCGATCGCCATTCAAATATTTGGGATCATGCTTTATGTTTCAGGGTATATCAGCCCAACGGAAGCTGTTCAGCTTCCAGTTCAGCCGGATAGCGCCTTGTTAGGCATTAGACTCGCGATGTCATTAAGCTTCGTTTTACTCATGACAGTCGGATATTTTGTAGCTAGAAAATTCGTATTGACCAATCAAAGAAGCATTTCAGTTCGGAAGTTCTTGAAGATTGAATTGGAATCCGGTCTTGATGGTTTAAGTGCTGAAGATCAAAAGGAACTCGATCAGTTACAATCCGATATATTTTAAAGGAGAATCCTGATGGCTGTAAAAGAAGACGTTGGAATGCTTGTTAAAATGAATACCAAATGCTTCAGGGGTATCAACGAACTTGATCGTGGAAACACCATCGATGAAGCTGAGATTTTAGACCTTGTTGATTTTGTCAATAACCGGTATGACTGTGCAGATTTCAGACTGATCTGTTTGGTGAGGACTTATATAGCCTATCGTCATTTGTTAACAGAAAGTACAGTGAAGGCGATTGAAAATTCAATGCTATCCTTTAAATATTGGATGGATGAACCTGGAAGCGACGGGATGTGTTTTTGGTCTGAGAACCATCAATTGTTATTTCATACGTGCGAGTATTTGATTGGAAATCTGTTTTTGGATTCAATATTCTCAAATGATGGAAAAACAGGAAGAGCGCATAAAGAAAAAGCAAGACCTAAAATCATGAGTTGGTTAAAAAATAGATTTACTTATGGATTTACGGAATGGCATTCCAATACCTACTATGAAGAAGATATCGCACCATTGTCCGTACTTGTTGATTTTTCAGATGATTTAAAGATGGTAGAGCAGTCTAAAATGATTTTAGATATTCTATTTTTAGATATGGCAATGCATAGCTTTGAAGGATATTTTGTAGCAACAAGCGGACGCTGTTATGAAAACCAGAAAAAGGATAGTCGTTTGGCGGATGTGAACGATATATTAGCGCATGCGTTTGGAATTCAAAAAAGAGATTATGATTATACGAGAATATCCAGCATGTTCCTGCTTTGCAAGAACTATCAAGTTCCCAAAATCATCATCGATATCGCGCATAGCCAAGGCACTCAAATCATCATGGATTCCATGGGTTTAGATCTTCATGAAGTGAGCAAGGAAATGCCTGATGATGATATTGATCAAAAGGGTATGTTTTTATGGTCGATGGAAGCATTCACCAACAAGGAATCCATCAATATGACCATGAAAACATTCAATGAATGGAACTTAAAAGAAAATAACTTCTTAAAGGATCTTCAATCCGTGAACATTCCAATCCTTAGAAAATTAGGCTTGTTGCCTACAGTTGTCAAGATCTTGAATCCGGCGACACAAGGGGTTGCTATTGAAAGAGCGAATACCTATACCTATAAGACAGATGATTATATGTTATCTTCAGTTCAACATTATCATCCAAAGAAATTTGGAGATCAACAGCATATCTGGCAGGCGACGCTTCCAAATCAAATCAACATCTTTTCAACGCATCCGGGAAGCCCGATGTTTGATGATCAAGCCAGAAATTTCTCACCCTCCTTCTGGGTAGGAAACGGCATCAACCCAGATGCGGTCCAGCATGAAAATGTATTACTCCTCATGTATGATTTAAGAGCCAGAAAGGGCTATCTGGAGCGAAATAGACAAAAATTCATCCATTTCTATTTCCCGGTGAATCAGTTTGAAGAAGTGATTGAACTGGATACGAGACTATATGGAAAAGTGAAGAATAGCTACATCGCCATTCTTTCTTCAAAACCATATGAAATCAAGAATGATGAAGAGATGATCATCCAAGGGGATACCAGTCAGTTTGTTGTCATTTTAGGAAGTGCTGAACAATATGGTTTATTCTCAGAATTCGTCGATAGAATCCAGGAATCAACAGTCCTCTTCAACACGAAAAAGATTCAGTTTATGATGGATCATACCTATGAACTCAAGTTCAACAGCACCTTTAAAGTGGATGATCAAATCATTCCAACCGATTATCCGAGATATGATACGCCGTTCGTTGAGTCTTTAAGAAAACCGAATGAACTGATGATCCATTATTTAAATAAGACACTCTATTTAAACTTCAATCAACAAATCAGGAAGGAAGAAGAACATGCTTGATCAACGTTATTTCAGCAAGGTCACAGACCTTGCAGATTACATCACCAAAACATGGGAACCCAAAATGAAATGGATGTGGGGCGAAGCCTTGTTCGGGTTCGCTTTAAGCAAGCTCGATCAACACTTGAATCAAGATAGATACACAAAGTTTTTATGTGACTACTGTGACTATTATGTAGCCAATCCTCCGCGTGTCGATCAAAGCGATACCTCCGCGCCTGCGCTCATCACTTATGCCGTGCAGAAGAAGACCGGAAATGAAGCGTATAAGAAACTTACAGACCGTGTGCTTTATTACATCAAGAATGAACCCAGATTGATTGAAGACTCGGTGAATCATTTAGGAAACAGTCTTGAAGGAAAACTCTATCCAAAATCGATATGGGTGGATAGCTTGATGATGTTTTCTGTTTTTCCATCCCTTTATGCAAAAGAAAATAAAGATGAAGACATGATGAAAATAGCCGCAAGACAGCCTAGAGTCATGTCGAAATACATGCAGGATCAAGAGACTAAGTTATGGTATCATTCCTATTGGACCAAACAAAAGACTCATTATCCAAGGAAAGAGATCTTTTGGGGAAGAGGGAACGGCTGGGTGGTTGCAGCACTACCGATGATTTTAGAAAATATCGGTGAGCATGAAGAAAAAGACAATATCATCAAAATCTTCCAAGATACTTGTCAAGCGCTCATCCCTTATCAAAGGACAGATGGGGCATTTGAAACCGTCTTTAACAAAGTAGGAAAGACTTATAGAGAACTCAGTTTCACAGCACTTGTAGCATCCGGATTCATGCAGGGAGTTAGACTGGGAATCTTAGATCAAACCTATTTAGAAGCGGGATTAAAATCATATCAATGTGTCGTTGATAGTTTGATTTACCGTGACCGTGGTATTTATATGCCAGAAATCAGCGGACCAACAGTTCCAATGCCGATATTTCCTTATTTGGGGTATAAATGGATTCCAAGAGCAGAAAACTGGTCTTATGGGCTTGCTGCATTAATATTTGCTGCGATTGAGTTTGATCGAATTAAAAAATAAAAATATCATCAATTTTATCGTTGAATCAATCTATTTAAGCAATCATCAGATTTCCTAAACCAAACAACTGATTATCAAACAATGTTGTTTACTTCAAGGAAATCTTTTGTTTTTTTTAGAATCAACCAATCCGTCTTTATGCTATACTTAGATTGACTTTTTCGAGTAATAAATACAGTTTATAAAATATCTGTTTTGGAGATGAAGTATGAAATATAATATTGCGATTGTAGAGGATAATCCTCAGTTTAATGAATCACTACAAAACTATTTGGACAAGTATAGCCAAGAAAATCATACTGAATTCAAGGTTTATAGCTTCTCAGATGGAGATGAAATCACTTCAGATTATGAAGCCAAGTATGACATCATCTTTTTAGACATCGAGATGAAAAGACTCGATGGAATGAGCGCAGCTCAAAAAATACGGGAATTCGATTCGGATGTCATCATTATTTTTATAACGAATATGGCACAGTATGCGATTAGCGGTTATAGTGTCGGGGCACTGTCTTTTTTACTCAAGCCCCTTCCTTATTTTGCTTTTTCACAAGAATTAACGAAGTCCATCGAACGGTTAAGAAAAAGAAAACAAAAATCTATATTAATCCCTACAGAAAATGCGATGATCAAGATCAACAGTCAAGACATTCTTTATGTTGAAAGTTATGGTCATGATATCATCGTTTATACACAAACTGAATCATACACCACGCGCGGGACGATTAAAAGGATAGAAGAGGACTTGGCTGATTTTCATTTTTATCGATGCAACAACGGATATTTGGTTAACCTTGCTTATGTTTCCGGAGTGAAAGATGAAGAAGCAATCGTAGGAAAATATCGTTTAAAAATCTCTAGACCTAGAAAGAAGAGCTTTATGGAAGCACTTACTCAATATATTGGAGGTACTTTATAATGTTTAACATACTTTTGGCATTGGTGGATACAGTACCGGATATTCCACGCTTCCATACAGCAATTGCAGAATGGCTGTTTGCCTTTGTTTTTATCCTATTCCTACCCAAGCGATTTAACAGAATAAGAACCTATTTATTACATGGTGCGTTCTTTGGCATCATTTTGGGATTTCAAATACTCGCAGGAACCATGCCCATCGAGTTTTGGATATTGAATATGATTATTGCTGTCATGATCATGATTGCTTATATCTATACAACCAACAAAGTTAATTTTAATACAGCATCATACTTCATCGTGATTGCATTCACGATGGCGGAACTTGCAGCATCATTGGAATGGCAAATCTCTTACTTCTTGCAAGTCAATATTAGAACATGGACAGAAGGCATCTCCATAGCAACGCTCATTATCATTTATGCATTAATCTTTTCATTGGCCATCGTTTTAGAGAAGAGATATAGAGGTAGAAACTTTCAACTGGATATCACAAGAAATGATTTATGGTCCGTCGTACTCATCGGTGTTTCTGTCTTTTCGATCAGCAATATCAGTTTTGTCAATATTGATACACCTTTCAGCGGACAATATCCATCAGAAATCTTATACATCAGGACATTGGTGGATTTAGCCGGAATTTTCCTTCTCTATTCACAAAGAGAGCATAAATTGGCAGTTTTTTCCAATCGCGAAGCCTATACGATGCAAAATCTTTTAGATAAACAATTTGAGCAATACCAGCAATCCCTTAAAAATACAGAAATCATCAACCAAAGATATCACGATTTGAAGCATCATATCACGTTATTGAGAAATGAAGAAGACTCAAATAAAAAAGAAGAATATTTGAATGAACTTGAAAAATCAATACTCCCCTATGATACCCAATTCAAAACAGGCAATCACGTCTTAGACATTCTACTCACACAAAAAGGATCTCAATTTCTAGAAAACAACATTAATTTTACCTGTGTGGCAGATGGTGAATATTTGAACTCCATTTCGGTATTGGATATCTTAAGTATTTTTGGAAACTCTTTGGATAATGCCATTGAGAGTGTCAAATCCATTGAGGAAGTAGAACAGCGCATCATCAAACTAGCAATATTCACACAGAATCAATTGTTATTTATTAAAATGGATAATTATTATGTCAATCAGCTTAACGTGATCAACGGAACATACATGACAACGAAATTTGATACCCCAAATCATGGTTATGGAATCAAGAGCATCAAAAGCATTGTAGAAAAGTATAACGGAAGTATAAGAATCAGCACAGACAATCATTGGTTCAGTTTAATGATCCTCTTGCCAATAAATAATTAACACACTGCAAAGTATGATATAAAAACGACAATTTATACCACTTTAAGAAAAAGCTATCAGATATGTGATAATTTTTACTTGTTATCATTGATAGCGCTTTCTGTGCTGTCAAAATACAATACAAAGGAGAAAGAAATGAAGAAAACATTATTCAAGAAAGTAGTGTATGCTGTTTTAACGATGAGCTTAGCCATCTTAGCCAGCACACAAACCACTTTTGCTGCATTTGAAGATGGAGTTCAAGCGAAATACGGTACAGATTTTGCTTCCTTCGATGAAGAAAAAGCAGCTGCCGCTGAATTCAACGTTGAACTCGCAGGGGAAAGTTTTATTTTGTTGAAAAACGAAGGTAACACACTTCCATTTGCAACTACAGAAAAATATGTCAGCTTATTTGGTACACGTAGCGATAATATTATTCTTGGTGGTTCAGGTTCTGGCGGAGGATCTGCAATTGGATCGGCAACGATCAAGTCAAGTTTGGAAGCTGTTGGATTTAGAGTTAATCCAGCGCTTGTGAGTATCTATTCAGCAACGACTGCTACGGTAGAATTACCATTGACAGCATTGGCAGCTGCTTCAAGTTCATATGCTATGTTTGACGATGCAGCATTAGTTGTGATCAGTCGAACAGGTAGTGAATTTAATGATGCTGCTTTATATGCAGCTGTAGGCCACACAAACTTACTCGATCATTATTATTCACTGGATGACAATGAAAAAGCACTCGTAGATTTTGTTGGAAGTACATTTGATAAAGTTGTTGTAATTATCAACAGTGCGCATCCATTAGAAATGGGTTGGCTTGAAGATCATGCTGATGTGGATTCAATCCTCTGGGTAGGACATCCAGGAACAACGGGTATGACTGCACTTGGCCAAGTCTTAAAAGGTCTTGTGAATCCTTCCGGTAAAACAAGTGATGTGTATCCAGCTAAATTTGCTATGGATCCAACTTGGGCTAACTTCAAGGGCAACATCCAGAGCCAATTGGTTCTTGGTGAAGGCGCAGATGCGAATAAATTATATACATATTATGAAGCAGAAGGCAGTGCAAATAATGTCTTGGCACCATTGAATAACGGTACTGATGGTATCGCTAGCAATGACTGGGCATATTATTCATATTCAAGAGTTACCGATAGTTCAGGAGATACAGTTACAGTTGATGGACCTTCTAAGGGTTCTAGATATTATGCAACTTTGGATTATGAAGAAGGCATTTACATGGGTTACAGATGGTATGAAACTGCTGATGCAGAAGGTTTCTTTGATACCGATACTCATGGATTGACTGTTGCACAAAGAATCGCAAATACACCAATCAAGCATGCTGGTGATTTATATTACAACCGTCTTGACGGAGTCATCTATCCATTCGGTTACGGTTTAAGCTACACAACATTTGATGTTGAAATTGCAAGTGCAAAGCATGATGGAATGAATTTTGTTTCAGGTGGAACTTTGAATACTGCCTATGGACAAGAAATTACATTGAATGTATCTGTTAAAAATACAGGTACAATTGCAGGCAAGAAGGTTGTACAAGTTTACTACAGTGCACCTTATTTCTTTGGTGAAATTGAAAAGTCAAGCGTTACATTGGTTGAATTTGCAAAATCCGATTTATTAAAACCAGGACAGACACAAATCATTCCAATCACATTCAAGATTCAAAATATGGCTTCATTTGACTACAATGATGCAAATCTAAGCGGTCATGCAGGTTATGAACTTGATCCAGGCATTTACCAAATTGGCGTGTATGACAGTGCTAGTGATGTATTGGATTCAATCAATGCTCAAGTACTTGGCGCAGTTGTTAATTATGATATTGATGCTGAAACTGGAAATGCGATTACTGTTAAATTCACTGGTGATGGCGTTTGGGATGGCACAAGAAGTGATTTAGACTATTACGATTCTCGTCGCACAGAATTAGTCAGTGAAACTCCAATGACTTACTTAACAAGAGCTGATTTCCAAGGTACATTGCCACAAGCTCCTGTTGCATCAGACTTAAGATTTACTGATGATGCAATTCAAATTTTGACTTCACAAATCTTCTATACAGCATTTAATGATTTACCTACTGATCCATGGTATAAAACAGCAGCTGATGCTACAACTTGGGATCAAGCAGACGACGTAACAGCAAGAGTTGATGGTAAAACATTAATTCAGTTGTATGAAATGTCCGGTGTTGATTATGACGATCCAAAATGGGATGTTTTCTTAAATCAACTTACTTTTGAAGAACTTAAGACTCTAATCTCAAGAGGACAATATGGTACACTTGCACTTGATTCCATTGGCAAGCCAGCAAGTAGTGACCAGGATGGTCCTGCGCAAATTAAAGGCGGTACCTTCTGGGTGAGTGAAGTCAATATTGCATCTACATGGAATACTGAACTCGCTTATAAGCAAGGTCTATTCGTAGGAAATGAATCATTATATGCGGGTACTCACGGTTGGTATGGTCCTGGATTGAATACACATAGAAATCCAGCGGCAGGTAGAAACTTTGAATACTATTCACAAGATGGTCTTCACAGTGGTAAGATTGGTGCTGCTGTTATCAAAGGTGCAACCGATAAGGGTGTAACCGTTTATATGAAGCACTTGTTCCTAAACGATCAGGAAACTAGCAGATACACTGTAACAACATTCGTTACAGAACAAGCAATGCGTGAAATTTACATTAAGCCATTTGAATTGGCTATTAAAGAAGGTAAAGCAACTGCATCCATGAGTGGATTTAACAAGGTTGGTTTATTATCCACAACTTCAAATTATAATTTATACGAAGGTTTATTAAGAGAAGAATTTGGATTCCAATATGCATCTGTTACTGACTATTATGGTTGGGGTTATACTGCAGGTTCAACTGGTGATATGTCTTCAAGATTGAATATTATCCCACTTGGAACTTGGACAGCTTCATTCGGTAGAAATATTGAAGGCACTTGGGATGCAGTCAATAATAACGTCGTTGTTACATTTACTGAAGATATTACCAACGGTACTAAATGGGTTAAAGATGATGCAACTGGAACGACAACTTCAACAATTAATGCGACAAATCCAATAAGCATCAACAAGATTAACAGTAGAGATTTCGCTGATTATGCTACAACAGGTGTTTTAGTTGATTATGCAACTTCAACTGAAAATGGTCCTTCCGCTGCATATAAAGACGCAACAACAATGAAGGATGGGTCAGTACTTTATGCAAAAGATGAAACATTGGTAAGCTATACACAATGGTCTGCTGTACGTACAACAGCTAAGAGTTTATTATTTGCTCATGCAAACAGCAATACCATGAAGAATAACATCGTCACCACTGGTCTAGTAGGCTTAGAACTTGCTGGTGCACAAGGTGTTTCTATCCCATCTGGTGGATTTGATGTAGCAATCCCATCTTTACCAGGAGCTGTGTACACTCTTCCTCTTGATCAAGTGTTACCAGTTGGTTTAACATTGACTTCTGCAGGAAGAATTACTGGAACTACTTATCAAGCTGGAACATTTACTGTTAAGGTTACCGCAACAATGTACGGTTATATTACAGCAACTGTTCAACATACAATAAGTATTTCTGCAACTTTCGCAGTCACAGGATTGGATGCAATTAGATTTAATGAACAATTTTCAGGCAGTGTTGCATCACCAAGCTGGTACCTAGGTATGACTTCAGGATCAGGTAGCCAAGCAGCAATCATTTCATCCATGAATTACAGCCTGATTAGTGGTCAATTGCCAGTAGGTCTTACCTTAAACAGTGATGGAACAATTAGTGGAGTTCCTACCGTTGCAGGTACATATCAAGCAATTGTTCAAACAGATATTACACGTACAAGATTAAGTAATCAAGCTCTAACATTCTTTACCTTTAGTACACCAATCACAATCGTAGTTCCAAGTTTAAATGAAGCAGATTATTCAGATGTTAGCTTTAATGGAAACTTCGAAAATGGTTTAGTACAAGTATTCAGTGTTAAAAATGGTAATACAGCTAGCCCGGTTGCAGCTCCATATAGACCAGGTTATGTATTTACTGGTTGGTATACAGACGCTTTAACAACTACATTAGTAGATTTCTCAACAGCACTCACTGCAGACACTGTTGTGTATGCTGGTTGGGTAGCGTTGGATGCTGATGAAGTTGCTCTAGATGCAGCATTATTAGAAATTGATGCACTGATCGCAGCTCTCGATTTACAGATTGCAGCTCTTGATACACAACTTGCAGCTCTTGGTACACAAACTGGTGAAAATGCTGACGATATCGTAAGCATTGAAGCTTTAATTGTTGCGGTGAATGCAGCTATTGATTCAAGTAATGCAGCGATTGCTGCCAGCAATGGAGATTTAGATGATTTAGCAGTTGTTGTATCTAGTTTATCTTCTGCTTTGACAGCGCTTGAAACTGCTCTTGAAAGTGCAGATGGACTGATTGCAGATGATTTAGAAACTCTAGAACTTGCATTGGCAAATCTTAACGCATTGCTTGCTGCACAAGATGATAGACTCGACCTTATTGATGAAGCTTTGGTAGCTCCAGAAACTGGTTGCGGATCAGCAATCTTAGGACAAAATTCAATGTTTATTTTATTCACAGTTATTGCATTCTTATCCATTGGTTTCATCATGATCCAAAAGAGAAAGAATCATCAAATTTAAACTATAGTTCATGATTCAATAGAGTTCAGTATGAAAATATGTCAACCTAGCGGGGAGTATCCAATTCGATTGGATATCCCCGCTTCAGGGTTGATATTCACATTGTAGGGAATTGAGTTTGAATATTCAAATCAATCATTTTACATGACTTATAGACGTCATGATAAGACAAAAGCAGTCATTAATTGTTTTTGTCTTATGTAGTCTTCATAAGGATTAATGAAAACTAATAATGGATATTTAAGGATGTCTCATTGAGAAAACAAATATATAAAATTGTCAGGTTTTTCGTTTAAAAGATTAATTAAATTGCGTATCATTAGGAGGAAAAATGAAAAAAACGTTTTTGAATCAAATCATAGTATTGGTGATGGTATTATTTTTATCAACTCTTTTATTTTCTTGTGAAGGAGATGAACCGATACCTACGGTTGTTGAAGTTAAATATAATGTAATTTTTGATGTAAATGCCGGTGATGATCAGGTCAACAACGAACCAGATGTTGTTCGAATCACTAGCGGAGCTGTGGTTACACAGCCAAGTCCTAATCCAAGTAGAAACGGATTTGACTTTGCTGGCTGGTATTTGACGAGTGCGACAGACGGCGCACAGTATGTTTTTAGCACACCAGTCACTGCAAATTTGGTTTTATATGCGAAATGGACAATTACAATTCAATATTTTACCGTATCACTAGATTTTTCTGGTGGTGGGATAAATAGTACGCAACAAATTGCAGAAGGCGATACAGTGGATGAACCTGCGGAACCGGTAAGAGTTGGATATCGTTTTGCAGGCTGGTATATAGACCAAGCCTTTAGTTCACAATACAATTTTACAAATACTGTCGATGATGATTTCACAATTTTTGCGAAGTGGGTTCAGCTTGTCACAGTCACATTCAACCAAAACTATCAAGATGCCCCAAGTGCCACACAACAAATTCTTGATATCAATGAAACTGCAGTAACTCCAGAATCACCTGTACGCAGCGCGTATACATTTGGTGGTTGGTTTATGGATGCTGAAGGCACAACACCTTACGAATTTCCAGCAGTTGTTGAAAATATAACAGTTTATGCAAAATGGATTGAAAATTCAACAGCAATTGCCTACACAGTTGAACTGGATTATAACTATGATGGCTCTCCAGATAATATTATTCAAACAATTACAGAAGGCGGTGTCATTTCTCAACCGAATACAACAAGACAAAATTATAGATTTTTAGGATGGTATCTCGACCAAGGAACATATTTAAACCGCTTTTCTTCATCAACTCCAGTAACTAGTGATTTAATGCTTTATGCGAATTGGGTACATACTTATCAACTATCAATCAACTATAACTATAGTGGATCCATCAACCCAAGTGGTTTAGTCGTTGATGAAGGCATAGCTATTACTGTTCCTCAGTCTCCATCAAGAATTGGATTTACCTTTGCTGGTTGGAGTGATAACAGTATAGGAATCATTGGATTTGATTTCAGCGAAGGAATCTTTGAAAATACTGCAGTTTATGCACAATGGAGTAAAACGAATGTCTTTGAAGCTGAGTATTTAGATTTCAGTGATTTCTTTGGATGGGGTTTCTCAGGTAACGCAACAGGAACTGATGCGATCGTAGAAGATGCAGCCGGAGTAGGTCAAGCCAGCAATGGACGTTTCGTAACGTATTTATACGGAAAAGGTATCACTTTACTTTATGAAATATATTCGGACCGCAATGTCAGCAATGTCACCTTAACACTTAGATTGTCTGGTGAAGTTATGGACTTCTATATTCAATCTACCAAAACGATCGGTGTACTTGAAGAAGAACCCGTCTATACAGTCAAGGTCAATGATGTAGCGTTGCAGTATGCTAATATTTCATTTACAGATGTTCCTTCACAGTCAGAAAATACCTTATTGCCGTTCACGGATTTCATAATATCAGTCAATGTCAACTTAGTAGAAGGCAAAAATACAATCGCTTTAATTACTGACAATGCCTTATTAATGGGTGGAACCATGGGCGCAACAGCTCCGATGGTTGACTGTATTAAGATAAATACATATGCAATATTAACTTGGAATCCTATTCTCGACAACTACTAATTCTTAAAAATATCATTTAAAAATATTGATCAAACAGGAGTATTCTATGGCTACATTTAAGCAAGTATTTCACACAAAACAGTCGAAAGTCTGGGTTATATTAACAACAATCACAACAGCTTTGTTACTTATACTCACCATTTTATCACTAACCCTGTTCTACGATCTTTTCAGTAACCTTTGGGGTAAAGAAAGACGTATTACAGCAGATGGCATTGAACAGGTGTATTACACAGATTTTTTAACCAAAGCTGAAGCTAGGCTGAATGGTGAACAAATCAATGAACAAATCACTGAAGAAGGCATTGTTCTGCTAAAGAATTCAGCACAGGCATTACCAGTATCTGCAGGTTCAAAAATAAGTGTATTTGGTAAGAATTCAGTCAATCTTGTTTATGGTGGTTCAGGCTCAGGAGCCGGATCTGGTGAATATACAAAATCACTATTTGAAAGCCTTGAAGCAGCAGGATTCACATTCAATCCTCAATTAAAAGACTTTTATGAGAGTTCAGCATCAGGAAATGGCAGAACCTCCAATCCTCAAATGGAAAACGATGGAAGTATCGCGCTGGTTACTGGTGAAACCCCATGGAGTTCATATGATTCAACTCTACAAAATTCATTTTCAGAATATGACGATGTAGCACTTATTGTCATTTCAAGAATTGGTGGAGAAGGCTGGGATTTACCACGCACCATGGTGGATAAAGATGGTAATTTAGCTTTAGGTGCGAGATCGGAAACCGATCATTACTTACAATTAGATGCGAATGAAACGACATTGATTCACGAGGTTGCTGGTCTATTTGACAAAGTTGTAATCGTAATCAACAGCAGTGCACCGATTGAAATGGGCTTTTTAGATGACCCATCTCATTATGCATATGAATCCAATATTGACGCATGTCTTTGGATTGGCGCTCCTGGTGATACAGGTATCATGGCATTGGGTAGAATTTTGAATGGAAGTGTCAATCCATCCGGAAGAATACCAGATACTTATGCGCGTGACTATAAAGCAGATCCAACTTGGCAGAACTTTGGAAACTATCTTTCTGCAAGCGGTCAAAACTATACATCCATAACCGATAAGATTTCCAATTATGCATATGCATTTGTTGATTATGAAGAAGGCATCTACATCGGATACCGTTATTATGAAACACGTGGATTTACTGATGGAGAAGGCTGGTATGATGACCATGTCGTCTATCCGTTCGGATATGGTTTAAGCTACACGTCTTTCACACAAACCATCACGAATAAAAATGCATTAAACGGATCTAGTATTACCAAGGATAATGAGATTTCCGTGAATGTCAGAGTTACCAATACAGGTAATGTTGCAGGAAAAGAAGTCGTACAAATCTATGTCACTGCTCCATATACAGTTGGACAAATTGAAAAATCACACGTCGTTTTAGCAGGATTTGCTAAAACTCCTATGATCAATCCAGGCCAAAATACGACAGTTACTATTGAATTGGATCCTTACAGCTTCGCTTCTTATGATGATAAAGATATGAATCTTAACGGGTTTTCAGGTTATGAACTTGATTCAGGTTCCTATACGCTGCGTTTAGGAAAAAATGCGCATGAATCCTTTGATAATTTCCAAATGACTGTCGCTTCTCCTGGCATCCGATTCGGCACAGACTTAGTTACTGGTAATGAAGTCATCAACCGTTTTGAAGATGCTGATGATGAAGTTGCTGTCTTACTTTCAAGATCAGATTGGGATGGAACATTTCCTTCTCCAAGAACATCTGCTGAAAAAATAATCAGTGCGATTACGAATGAAAGAATCAACGCAACAGAAACAAACAATCCGAATGTCTATACGGAATATCCAATTATTGGAGAATCTAATGAAACGACATTACGTGATTTGATCAATAAGGAATATAGCGATCCACTTTGGGAAGAACTGCTCAGTAGAATTACAGCGGATGAACTCATTGATTTATTCAATAAAGGTGCATTCCAAACCATTGACATCTTAAGTATCGGTAAACCTAGAACAACAGAAGCGGATGGTCCAGCAGGATTTGTCAACTTTATGTCGAGCCCTGAAACGGGTGCTGTTTATGGAACATCACATTATACGAGCGAACCCGTTATGGCTGCAACATTCAACGTTGATTTATTGTTTAGTTTAGGCGAAGCAGTAGGCGATGAAGCTTTGATTGGTGATGAAAGAGGAGATGGCGCCCCATATTCTGGTTGGTATGCTCCTGGTATCAATATACATCGTTCTTTATTTGGTGGACGAGTTGGAGAATATTTCTCTGAAGATCCTTTCTTAAGCGGTGTTTTAGCTGCAAATCAGGTACAAGGTGCAAAGAGCAAGGGTGTCTACATGATGCTTAAGCATTTCGCCGTGAACGAACAAGAAACATCAAGATCCGGTGTCGCTACATGGTTAAGTGAACAGACACTCCGTGAAATTTACTTAAAACCATTCGAATACGCTGTTAAGGATGGAGAAGCGACTGGTGTCATGTCGTCATTCAATCGAATCGGTACTGTTTGGGCTGGTGGTGATTACCGTCTACTCACTGAAGTCCTTCGCAATGAATGGGGATTCCGTGGTACGGTCATCAGTGACTTTAACACAGGAAGCCACATGAGCTCCAAACAAATGGCTTATGCTGGCGGAGATTTGAATTTACAGAACTTCGGTCAGGAATGGAGCGCTAGAAAATCGAACGCAAGCGACATGACAATTTTGAGAAATGCAGCCAAAAACGTTCTTTATACAGTTGCAAATTCGAATGCCATGAATACAGCGGTTGTTGCATATAAATTACCAATCTGGGTTGTAGCAATCATCATTTTGGATAGCACAGTGATTGGCTCATTCGGTATTTGGGGATTCTTTGCAATCAAAAAGTCCATCAAGGTTTCTAAAAGTAAATAAATCGTTTTATTATATATTTTATTAAAAAATTTGCATTAGATAAAAGTGTATGACTGGCAATCATCGTATTGCCTGGTCCATACAACAGCGAGGTCGAATATGAAACATCAACAACTTATTCAGCAATTGACATTAGAAGAAAAAGCTTCACTCATGTCAGGTAAGGATTTTTGGCAAACCGTGAATATTGACCGGTTGAACATCCCAAGTATTTTTTTAGCGGATGGACCGAACGGCCTTAGAAAACAAAAAGCCGCAGCCGATCATCTAGGTTTGAATGAATCGATCAAATCAACTTGTTTTCCTACATCTGCGACCATCGCCAATTCATGGAATCCTATCATCATAGAAACTGCAGCAACCCTTCTCGGTGCTGAAGCAGTCGCTGAAAAAGTGAGTGTTTTATTAGGACCAGGAGTTAACATCAAACGTAATCCTCTTGCAGGAAGAAATTTCGAATATTTTTCTGAAGATCCATATTTAGCAGGCAAGCTAAGTGCTGCGTTCATCAGAGGCGTTCAGTCACAAGGCATTACCACATCAGTGAAGCATTTCGCAGCCAACAACCAGGAATTAAGACGCATGTCGATTGATTCCGTGGTGGATGAACGTGCGCTGCGCGAAATCTATTTAACACCATTTGAAATATCAGTTAAAGAAGGCAAGACAAAAGCTGTCATGGCTTCCTACAATTTAGTCAACGGAGTTTATGCCAATGAAAGCGAACATTTATTACAAGAAATTTTACGTAATGAGTGGGGATTTAAAGGTATAGTCGTATCTGATTGGGGCGGAATCAATGATCGCGTTGCATCCCTTAAGGCATCTTCCGAACTCGAAATGCCTACATCGGGCGGACAAACAAATCTTGAAATTATT
>Ga0209000_1001090_pt1 | contig 19086 bp, 19 predicted proteins | sample RifGroD2_FD_183998 | JGI IMG/M metagenome (GOLD analysis project Ga0209000, IMG submission 183998) | Groundwater microbial communities from Rifle, Colorado, USA - Groundwater D2 (SPAdes) (version 2) | ecosystem: Environmental > Aquatic > Deep subsurface > Groundwater | place: Rifle, Colorado...
CTAATACTTCTGGTATCAATATTGAAATTTTGCTGTTCAATTGCCTTTATATTAGCTTCTAATAGCTCTAATATTTCATCAGGCTCAATAACAAGAATACTTGGCAGTATTGCTGATAATAAATTTTCACGAATAGGATTAAACCTTTTTGCTATATTTTTGTCAAAGTTCTCTTTTTTCCAATCCGTATAAACCAATCTTGAGCTGGTTTGCAAATTACGGTGTATTATATCATTACTTGCCAAAATAAGGGTTGAATTAACAGCTTTAATGTTCTGTTCTTCACCTGTACTCATTAAACCTCGTCCAGTTCTATCATAAACAGGCTTAATAAGCATATCTTCAATGTTATTTCTTAATTTGTCTCCAGTTTCCTGAATAAGTACAGGTATCTTACTATAGCACTCAATATTGTGTAATAAATTTTTTACCGTATCATTACCACTTTTTAAAAAATTTTGCTTAAAACCAAATAAATGGGCAATGTTTATTAGCAGATTACTTTTTCCACTTTGACTTTCACCCCCTGCAAAGCCTATAGGGTAGCCTTGTAGTTTTTCGTAAATTTCCTCAACAAATGGAGAAAGAACAGCCGTGCCAAGTATAAGAAATGGCTCTATTGTATGTCCATAACTTTCATAAACATTATCAAAAAGAGCTGAAGCAATTAACAGGACAAGAGTATAGTCTCCATCAATATGTGATTTATATTTGTCTTTTACTTCTTTAAGATATTCATAATTGCTAAAAAGCGTTTCAGTAGTCTCTGAATCGTCAAATATTTTAATTATTGGAGATTGAAAACCTTTATTTGTTTTCAATACGATTTCTTCACCTTTATAATTAATATAGCCGTTTTTATCTAATAAATATTGTTCTTTTATATTTAAATCCACACATAGATTTTGTGTTATCCAAATATTAGAATTATTTAGTATATTGAAGCCAGGATTTTCAAAAGAATTTAATATAGTCGGTCTTTTTTCTAATTCTTTATGAATAACATTTTTATATTCATACTCAGTTAAAGTATGAAGATGAATTCCATTTGTTTTAAGAACATCATGTGAATTTTTAAAGTCTAACAGTTCTTTTGCCGTTATTATCTTAGGTTTTGTAGACTGTTCGTTAAGTTTGGTTATTATTTCAACCTTATGTTCAGTCTGATAATCAAATTTGAGGCTGTGGTTTTTAACTTCCCTCTGGATTTTGAGAACGAAATTGGATTTTTTTATTGCTGTAAATTTCCAATTAATGTTGTCATCATCGTTTTTGGGTCTGATTATATATATATCGTAGTAATTATCGTTTATGGCATAAATACCATTTTTAACAAATTTAAAATCATTTATGTAATCATCTTCAATATCATATTCAATTTTTTTGCCAAAATCTTCATTCTTTTTAGTGACAAATCTATCCAATAATAAACTTACTGGTATTCTTGCTATATCTATAACCTTTTGGAAATGTTCAGCACCATATTCAATAAGATAATCATCTAGTCCAAGTTTTTTGTTTACTTTATTGAAGCTTGGTAAATACAAAGGTCTTACAATAGCACCAAATGAGCTTAATATTTCCATAAAAGAATATAAAGCTTGTTTAACTTGAGGTTTGACTACAATATCATTATCGAAACAGAGATATACCTTTCTACCGTCCCATTTAATTTTATGTAAGTCAGGTATTAAAGCATCATCTGTATGTTTGCTTTTGAAACACCAAACACCAGCAATAGATAAGCAGCTAAATCCTTCCTGAACTGCTTTTAGCGCTTTCTTTTCACCTTCTGTAAAAATTATTGGTTGTGTTGTATCTTCCAATATTGCTGGATTTAAATTTAAGGGTCTAAAAATTCTTGAAGTTTCCCCAGCGGGTCTCTTATATTTGCTTTTTTGTTTGTCTGGTTGAAATGAACTATCAGGTTCATTATATTGTTCATCATTTCGGATTGTCCAATATTCAGATTTGGCATTTTCAGTCAATTCAGGATAATATAATCGCCACCCATTTTCTATACTTTCAAGATAACCTGCCTGACTATAAATATTTAAGGTTTCATCATTAATACCGCTCTTTAAAAAGTCTGATTTGTGTGCTTCTATTAATAATTCAGAATTCACATTAGAGTTTTCTCCTTCTTTAACTCTAATATGGTTTAAAAAATCTTTAATAATGTTTTGATTAGATTCAGATCTATTTATATTTTTATCATCAGGATTTAATAGCATATATCGTCTCCTTTCTGACTTTTAACTTCATTCAGCAAATAGAGTACTATCTCTCTTGATATTACTTTTAGTAAATATTTTTCGCCAATAAACAAAGCATTAAACGAAATTTTCAAATCAAAAATGAGAAATTTCCAAAAATATATACGACAAAATAAGGAAAATATAGACGATTTAGATCACAGAAAAAGAAATTCTGGATATTGTATTGTTGAAATACCGTTGAAATAACCCCTATTTTCAACGCATAAATATTTTTATAAACCCGCTTATAATGCGGGTTTTTTAGTGTTTTTCCATTTAAAAAATTTTGCTTTTGTTGAAGTTGGTGAAAGGTCATTTGCTAAAAATATAGATAGATGAACAAATGAACCTTGAAAACTGAATAAATGAGCGGTTCCCGCAAAAGCTGAACAAAAGTAATAAGGCTCTGCGTCCAGAAATGGGAGGAAATAACCAAAGCCAGGTGTCCCTGAAAAACCTGTTAGTCATACAGGAAGGGAAAAGTAACAGAGGTGAGCAGAGAGCAAAAACCGACCTTATGAAAAAGTAAGCAGATGAAAGCCTACCGCCATAACAAAAAGGTAGCTTCTATACTGAGAAAACGTATAGGAAAAGCAAAACGGAGTTAACCTCCCGATAATATAACAGACAAAACAGTATAAATTTGTAAGTCGCAAGAAACAAAAGAAAATTTTAAAAAAGTATTAGTAGATTTTTATGTAGGGTACGTGCCCCCTCTATATAAAAAGTGACATAAAGGGGCACAGACAAGGAAAAAATTATGTATAAAAAGAATACTCAACTAGAAATTCCATTAAATAGGGCAATTAAATTAGGGAAAGAGTCCTTAATTGAAATTGCTAATGTTCTGGCTGAGATAAAAAAATTTAAAAAATATGATTTTTATCCAGGCATAATAAACATTATAAAAACAAGCCGACGAAGAATATATAGAAAACAGGACACTTTATATAAGAAGTTGGGTAAATTGACATATTCTGTAGGCATTGAAATAGAAGAAATAAACCCTGAAAAAGATGATTTTTACTATGATGACAATAAGTTTGTCGATGAATTCGATGATTGGGAAGATTTTGACTAATTAAAAAATTGAAGCTCCCTTGTCAAGACTTTACAACCTCCAATTTAAGTAAGTCCTGCTTATGAGGAGTTATTTTTATGGACAAAAATTTAGTTAAAAAAAAGGAAAATAAATTATGTTAAATTCAGAAAATTTAAAAAAAGGTTTAAAAAATTTCCGTGGTTCATTAGTTCAGTATAGTCACCCTTTATCTGAACTTAAATACAGTGAAGGGGCTAATTATTTTATTCAAAATGCTGAAGCTCATTGGTTTTTAGATATTATAGCATCTTTTTTCCCAACTAAAGAAATGAGAAATTTCCTTTGTACATATTTAGGTGCAGATCCTAATAGTGGAACTCAATTAAAATTTGGTTCATATCTTGTTGAATTAATCAGTAATGGAAAAAGAGCTTCAATTATCATTACTAAAGCCTCAAGTGAAGACAAAAAAAACTTGTTAGACGATGAGTATGAAAACTTTCCAACTAATTGTCCTGCTGGAAAATGGGTATTTTATTTGAATGAGCAGGATGTCTTAAATAAAGACTGCACAAGGCAGAAAGATTTCTGTTAATGAATTTGAAGGACGATTAGACCAATTGCTAGTGTCGGTTGCGGACAATGGTCCACAAATTAAAGCAATAATATCAACTTCTTCATTAAATATATTCTTATTATTAAAATCATTCCAAGCCGCTTGTATGACTTCACCAAATTCTTTATCGCTTTTTGTAATATTTAAGAAATGCTTAATTTGTCCAAGTAATCTTGCTTGTTTTCCTGTATTTGGTTGTTCAGTGTAAATTATTAAATCATCTGTTTCAAATCCCTGATATTTTCCTTGAAGTTTTATTTTAACAATAGGCCAAGGGCATAAATAGGGTAAAACTCCACCAGTAAGCATTAGAATAGCAAACGATGTTTGTATACGATTCTCAAAATGTGAACCAAGTCCACCTGTTGACATAGGATTACTTAATTGTTTTTTTGTCTTACTCATTTTTGTTTTCTGTACATTTCCTAGCAAAAATATATAACGATAATAACACATTCATTATAACTACAATGTAATAGAAACAAACCTGTCAAACGTAGATTTTCGAATTTTAAAAACCCAATATCAAAAGAAAACCTCAAAAACAGATTTTTACTTTATAAAATCAACAAATGAATATTAGACCTTTTCCTTTTACGAAATCAACAAATAATAACGACCGTTATTACTTGATATTTTTCTGTAGATAAGATTTTAAAAAGTCAGAAGAAAACTAAAGCCTACTTCAATAAGGATTAATCCTGCAACCCAACGGAAGGCAATATCAACACCTTTAGAAGCCAAAGTAAAACTTCCTAATGAGATGCCAAGAACCAATACTCCTAATGACAAAGCAAAACCTATAGCTTAGCATCCCAAAAGCAGCATAGTCCATAATATTGCACTTTGAAGGATTGCAGCACCCATGACAATAAAAATACCAGGGTTACATGGTAATGAACTAACGGCAACAATCCCACCAAGTATAAAGCCTGTTAGTATTGTTCTTAATATTTCGTTTTAGCTTTGAAAGGTCAAAGCTAAAACGAAATATTAAAAGGTAACAGTTTCAGAGTAGCTAAACCAAGAAATATTGCAATAACACCCGCAAAAACTTTCCAATATTTACCTAAAGTGATTTAGGCAACCTGACCTACAAAGCCTGAAACAGTTCCAATAATTATTAAAGCAACAATTGTACCTAACATAAATAATAAAGTGGATTTACTAACCTCTAACTTGTTTTCAGGACCAATTATACAAGGGCAGGACAAAAGTTTGATCCAAAATTACAAAATTAATAAATTTTGTAAAAGAATGAAAGAGAATTTTAATTTGATTGAACAAGATCAGAAGATTGGCGGTCTGGGTAGTAAACTGTGCACAATCTTTGAAGAAATAGAGAATCAACAGTTTTTTTAAAAGAAGTTACTTGTTTTTTGTGTTTCTTATTTAAGTTTTCCGAAAATCAAGATGTTAATAAATATTACAGTTGCATGTAAAGATATTAGGTGCGGCAAAATGCTTATAAGCTCAAAATTTGAAGCCATTAATTGAGATTTAAAAACAATAATTTGATTAAAATATTTATAATTTTACAAGAACTATTAATGTAAATTAAACTAATTTTTGTTATTATATATATTACAATAATTTCTATAAGACTATTAATTTTAAACCCAATATTAATTTTTTTCAAATTATTATAATTTAATATTTTGAAAGTAGTAAGGATCTCTAATGTTCTTACGAGATTTGGACATGTTAATTAAAAAATATTTGTGTATAGAGAGTTAAAAATATGCTTTTTATAAAAAAAATTAAAAAATAATAGTAAAATTTATTAATTTTTTTGGATTTATCTTATGGATAGTGAATCATTTTTAAAAAACTTAGCAGATAAATTTTATTATTTAGAATTACTTAAAAATAAATTATTTGAAGAGGGCGCTCTAAAAAGAACTGTATCGAATATTTCATTGTTTATGCTTAGCCAGCAAGATACTTGGTTATCAGAAAATAAACGAAAATTTGAATTAAATGAAAATAACATAAAAAAATAGATGAATTACTTTTCAGGTTTTAAAAAACTTATTTAGATTTAATAGAAAAAGGAGAATAAAGTGAATTTTCATAACCCCAAAGTGTTAATAGTTGATGATGAAGAACATGTAAGGGAATTGTTGTCAAATATGATGAATTCCATAAATTTTGGAACAATAAAACAGGCTTCTAATGGTGAAGAAGCAATTGAAATGTTTAATAAAGACCAACCAGATTTAATGATTCTTGATATTAATATGCCGATAAAAACAGGTGAAGAAGTCTTACAGTGCATCAGAAATAAGACTGAAGAAACCTGTATAATCATTTTAACTCTTTTTTCTGATGAAGAAACAGTAAAAAAATGTATAAGCCTTGGGGCTGAATATTTTATAGTCAAGGATATGCCTTTACCGAAAATACTTAAAGTGATTGAAGAAAAATGGGGAGAATTTAAAAAGAAACAAAAAGAAAAATTATCACGAAAGTATGACCTTAGTAAAATACTTCAAGAGGTAAATGAAGAAGAAAAAATTTATTAAGTATCTATTAGTTGATAACAGGAAGTAATAAAAATGCAGAAAAATGAAATTTTTTTAAAGCTCTTAGAAAAAGAGCAAATGATAAGTTATGAAAAACTTCAGGAATTAATTGAAATTAATAATAATAATGCTTTTGATATTCTTCTTAGTCTGGTTAAACATCTACCCTCCGAGAAAAACAGGCTTGGCAGGATCTGGGGAGATTCATTAACTGTTGCATATGCGGATTTAAACAAAGTGCATTTAAATGAAAAAATAGTCGGTAAAATACCTAAAGAACTCTGTAAAAAGTACAATTTAATAGCACTGTACCAGTTTGGAAGTGTATTAACCGTTGCTACTTCCGATCCGTTTAATGAAATTGCTTTAAACACAATAGAACAATATATCGATTTGCAGGTGAGCCCTGTTTTTTCCTTTCCCGATAATATTTATAAAGAATTGAAAATTTTTTATAAAGACAGTGATTCTCTGGAAGCGCTAGCCAGTAAGTATTTTGCTTCAGGCAAAGAATCGGATAAAGTAAATTATTCGGAACCTGTTTCCCAAAAATCTCTTATCTCAAATGAAACTAAAAAATATCTGGTCAATAATGTAAAAAACTTACTAACAGCCTGCGAACAGAACAAAGTTCCTGACAGGGCAATTTGTGAGGATTCCTGTGAAAGAATAACAAGGGAAATTAGTGATAAATTCCACCTGATACAATGTGTAAGCCAGTTTAGAATCACGGATGAATATGCTTATTCTCACTCTATAAATGTTGCAATGTTAAGCGCTGTTATGGGTAAAATATTGGGGTTTAGCGATACCCGTATTAAAGAACTCACCCTGTCAGCTCTTTTGCACGACATAGGAAAAATGAGAATACCTAAAGAAATACTCAACAAAGCTGACAGATTAACGAGGGAGGAACAGGAGATAGTCAAAAAACATCCTGAGTGGGGTTATAACATAGCCCGTAATTTTATGCATTTGCCCGAACAAATTTGCGAAGTAATCAGAGATCACCACGAAAGGAAAGACGGAACAGGTTACCCTCGGGGCGTAAGGGGGTACAAATTATCATTAAACACTCAGGTCGTTTCTATAATTGATATTTACGATGCTCTTATATCAGACCGACGGTACAAAAAAGCTATTTCTCAGGACAAAGCAATAAACATTATGTTGCTTGAAGGTCATGTCCCGTTTGATTTTGACTTAATGTATAAATTTATTGTTCTTATTTATAAAAATGAATTCAAGAATTTAAAAGAGAATTTTAAATCAGTAGTTTATGGCTAAAAAACATGGAGTGAATATAAATTGGAATATGATTTAATTAAAATACCATATTTTAACTTAGTTGATTGTAGAGAGCTTGATTATGATATTTATGATGCTCAGGGGAAACTTTTTTCTAAAAAAGGTGAAACCCTTGATGCCGGTAAACTTTTACAGTTAAAATTTATAACCGTTTATAAAAAAGAGCCTAAAATCCAGCAAGATAATTCATCAGATCAGGATAATAAAGACGATGAAATTCAAAAAGTAACAGATTTTACAAGAGAATTACTTTTGCTTGCCTTAAAAAAACAAGCTGTGGAAATAGACATTGAACCAAATGATAATGATTTGAATATTTTTTTGCATTATGAAGATAAATCTCAGGAAAAAATTGGGCTGCAAAAAAATATTTATGAACCTCTGACAAAAAGTTTAAAAAAGATGGTAAATAAATTCAGCAGGTTTTTGGATATAGATGAAAAATCTCTTCCAGGCTTAAATAATCCGATTAAATTCGAGTTTAATTTAAGTAATTGTGATTATGGGGAAAAAATTAGCTTAAGGTTAGTAAAAACTGATGAAAATAAAATATCAGGTTTAGAAAGCTCTGATCTTTTAATAAAAAATAAGTTTTTTGAAATCAATAGTGGAATATTTTTAATAGTAGAATCGAAAGATATAAAAGAGAATGAAGTTATTTATTCCATACTAAAACATGCAAATGATAAAGGTTTAAAAACAGGACTTGTTGAACAAAAAGCTAAATATTGTTTTCAAAATACTGGACAATTTGATCTGTATTATATTGAAAATAGTAATTCAAAGGAGTTTTTTAATAATCTATCTTCCCAAAAATTCAACTTTTTATTTTTTAAAGACTTGAATATTAATGATTATAAAATAGAATTAATAAAACTTTCAAAAACTTGCCCTGTAATAATATATTTGAACAATAATAGCCTGGAAAATGCTAAAAATGTTTTATATGAATTTTCGTCAGAAGGAATTTTTTCTGATTTCAACTCCTATTTGGCAGGTATACTTGTTCAAAAACGACTTCAAAAGATTTGTACTGTTTGCAGGGAAAAATACGAATTATCTGAAGATGAAATTAATAAAATTTTTGAATGGGACGGAAAAACAAAAGTTTTTGCATACAGAGTAAAAGGGTGTGATAAGTGCAATAACACAAGATATTTACAAACTGTTCCTGCTCAGGAATTTATTCTGGTAAACAATGAAATTAGAGAACTATTACAGAACTTTAATTTTAAAGAAAAACTGGAAGAGTATTTTGAGAAAATAAATTATAAAGACCTGAACTATAATGCTTTAAAAAATGTTTTAAAAGGAATTATCGCTATTGAAGAATTTGAAAAACTCTCATGAATCCAGAAAAAGGAATCTCCTGCACCCATATAATTGATTAGTACCCTAAATTTAATTTTTGTTTCAGCCTTGTTCTCCTTCCAATATTGAAAATGTCAAAAATAATCAGTCATTGATGAATATACAAGAAAATGTTTAAGGATTGAAATCAAACCAAAGCTTAATGCTATACACGTTTTGGAAGTGTTGGCAGAACTGTTTTTAAAAGAAGGTATTCCTGAAATATCAGAAGCGATAACGATTCTGAATTTACTGCACAGAAGGTTCAAAAATGGTTAGAAAAATTAAATGTAAAAACAGCATACATAACATCTGGAATTCCATGGGAAAACGGCTACAATGAAAGATTTACCGGAATATTGAGGGATAAATTACTAAATGTTACTGCTAGGGCTCTATATTCCATGATAAATGGAGAAAGACCATTTCCTGAAGACAAAATGCAGAAAATGGCTCCAATACTAGAAGTTTCCACTAAAGAAATAAAAGGCTGGATTTTAGCAGATAAATACCATAAGAACATCCTTGAAATGGCGGTTAATACCAAATAAAAAATGCCTCAGGAAGGAGGAAAATTAATCTTCACTATTAAAATAGATGAGCTATTACATCAGAAAGGAATTTTCCGAACTGTTTTAAGTAAAATTATTGATTACAGTCAGGGCAAGCTTAACGAAATGATTATAAGCAAAAAGCCTATATTTACTCTTATAATTTCTAAAATAGCTACCATTTTGGAAGTTTCATAAGACGAAATTACTAGCTGGATTGTTGCAGACAAATACTCATCGGAGGCTTTAATTTGGAGCGAAGGAAAAATGCCACCTCAAGTGCAAAACTTTCAATCCTGAGCCGCTGGATGCCCTTAAAATAAACTTCTTTCTTGTTTAAAGTTCTGTATTTACTTTGTAATTATGCAGCAATTTTCAGGAAATAAATTCTAAGCTTGTACAATAGCCCCAGAGTAATAGGACAAAAATCTAACATAGAATTTATTTATGAAAAAAGCGGTTTTTGTGATAAACAGGTTTGTTCAAGAACAAATAGAATTAATCTTAAAATACAGAGAAAAGCATAAATAGAAAGCACTCTGGCAAATTACCGTTCGGGAATAAACACTTGCATTTGAATCAAAATAATGTATAATGTTACCGTACGGGTAAAAGAGAGAAGCCCCATGAATATTAAATCTCCTGAAGATATAGCTGAAATTGTGAAAGAAGCAAGAAAATCACAAGGACTTACACAAGCAAAACTTGCAAAGCTCTGTGGTGTTGGATTGCGTTTTATTAGCGATTTAGAAAATGCTAAATCGACTTGCCAGATTGATAAAATATTAAAAGTTTTAACAGGTTTAGGAATAAAAATAAATATGTCTTTACCTGCTACTGAATAGGAAGATAAATGGAAACCAGAGAAATCAAAAAACTTTCTGTAAGATTATACGGTAAAGAAGTTGGTATTCTTAAAGAATACAAAGGAAAGATGCGTTTTAAGTATAACGATGATGCTCAAAATCCTTTGTCTTTAAGTTTGCCTGTAATAAAAGAAGTTTATCCTGAAAAAATATGTAAAGCATACTTTGGTGGGTTACTTCCCGAACACGAAGAAACAAGAAAAACTCTGGCAATAAAGTATAAAATTAGTGAAAATAATGACTTTGCTTTACTTGCAGCTATCGGACATGACTGCGCAGGTGCGGTTACTTTTCATGAGTTAAATGAACCTCAAGTTTTGCAGGAATTTGTTGAGGTAAAAGGGGAATTTTTAACTGATGAAGAGTTATGGAAACATATAAAAGATTTACCCGTAAAACCATACTTGGGTCGCAGAATGTCTTTAGCAGGAGCCCAAGAAAAAACTCCTGTTTGTGTAATTGATAATAAAATTGCTTTACCTCTTGACGGCAGTCCGACTACACATATTTTAAAACCACCTGTAAGAAGGTTTGAACAATCTGTCGCTAATGAATATATTTGTATCGAAACGGCACGATTAATCGGCTTAAATGTTCCGAAAACAGAAATCAGATATGCTCTCGATACAGAATTTTTCTTAATACAGCGTTATGACCGAGTGGAGAAAAACGGTAAAATTATGCGTCTTCAGCAGGAAGATTTTACCCAAGCTCTTGGTGTTTGGGTTGATAATAAGTATAAAGTAACATTTAGAGATTGCTTTCAAGTCTTAAATCAAACAAGTAGACCCGCTCTTGATAAAATGAATTTTATCTCACGTGTAATTCTTAATTACTTAATAGGTAATTGTGATGCTCACGGAAAGAACTTTTCACTTGTTTATACAGGAAGCAGTATAATATTTTCTCCTGCCTATGATATTCTTTGTACAAGTGTTTATGACCTTGATAATACAATGGCTATGAAAATAGGAAAAGCAAAGTATATTCAAGAAGTTACACAAAAAGATTGGCAAATTTTTGCCAAAGACTTAGAAGTTGCTCCTTCTCTGGCAATAGAAGAGCTGCAACGCCAGATAAATGTACTTCCTGATATGTTAGAGCAAATTGTAAACAAAACAGATGCAGAAATAGGTCATAAAATTTTAGATTTTGTTATTAAAAATTGTGAAAGCTCTAACAAAAGATTAAATTTCAAATAGACGATTTTTCTTTCAAGAGAAAAAAGTTGTAAAAAATAGTAAATATTTAAATAAAATTGTTACATACCTTTAAATGCATAAAAAACTTCCCGTCTAAATCCCGTCTAATTTAATATTTTTTGCTTTAGTTTGATGTATTTATATAAAAACAAAAACAAAACGGAATTTCAAGATATTTGCAAATCAGAGCAAACCATATATAAACAAAAACAGGGTCAAAACCGCATTTACACCGAAGATGTCGGGAGTTCGAGCCTCTCAACGCCCACCATAAAGACCCACTTCGGAATGAAGTGGGTCTTTATTATTTTGAGATTCTCGCTCGTACCAAGAGCTTTGCGGAATTAAGTTTTAAAAGAGAATTGATTTGTGTAAGTTTTTAGAAAAACATTCTCCTGTTGATTACTTTTTCAATATCTAATACTGTAAATTATGAAAATAAATACTTGTTTTTGAAAATTTTTTTACAGTATATAATTATAAAATTATTATTTTTATAGTAGGTGAGATAAAAATATGCATAAGATAAAAAATATCAGGGATTATATAGAAGCTTTAAAAGAAATTGGAGAATTGCATGAAATAAATAAAAGCGTCGATTGCAATTTGGAGTATAATGTGGTGTTTATCAACTAAATGCCATCCGGAAAAAGGAATTGTATTTTTGAAAAATACAAAAGTTATTACTTTATCTCCATATTTATATCCTGATGAAAAGAAAAGCGGCATATCAACAACTGTTATATATGATTGTACCTGGCCTACCCAATGGGCGAAGAATTTGTCCCTAAAAGAGGATCTTTTGAGTCTTTGTGGCAGGAAAAAATTCAGAAAAAAGTTCTGGATAATTGGCATGAATAAAGAAAGGTATTTAAATGTATAATTTATTCTCTTTATTCACCGGATTAATTGTTGGGGTGGTATTTGGCTTATTAAAACTGCCAATGCCTGCACCCACCACTTTGGGAGCTATTTTGGGCGTAACAGGTATCTTTTTGGGATATAATTTAATAAGTTATTTTAAAATTGGCGTTCATTGATTTTAAATGTACTCAATAGGTAGACACAAACAGCTTCATCCTGTAATGTATATATTAATAATTTTATTTATTATTCAATTTGCTTTCTTTAATAATTATTAGGTTCTTTAAAATATGAGAAATTTTATTAAATTCTACGTAAACGGCAGTTATTATCAAGTAAATTGTGATAATGCATTTAAACCGCTTTCTCAATTTCTTAGAGAAAATCTTTATTTAACAGGAACGAAAGAAGTTTGCTGTGAAGGGGATTGTGGAGCCTGCACTGTCCTTGTTGGAAAATCAAATGGTGGAGAAATCCTCTATAAACCTTTAAATTCTTGTATTTTATATGTTTACCAGCTTGATAATACCCATATTCTGACCATAGAAGGAATAAAATATTCAGAAAATTTAAATCCTATCCAAAAATCTATAGTTAAAAATAACGGAACACAGTGCGGATATTGTACACCTGGTGTTATTAATACTTTGTATTCATATTTTAATAATCTTTCAGTCGCAGAAAGACCAGAAGAAAATCAGGTTAAAAAAGCTTTAACAGGCAATTTATGCAGGTGTACCGGATATGAAGGAATTATCCGATCTGCTCTTGATGTAAAACCCTGTGATGTAAAAAAAATAAATATGCTTTATCCTCAAGAATCGCTTGAAAAAATTCTGGACGAGAAGATAGAAACTATTGAAATATCAAATGAAAACCAGAAATATATAAAGCCGTCATCTTTAGAAGAAGCTATTAATGAAAAAACAAAGAATACACAGGCTAAAATCCTTGCGGGTGGAACAGATATTCATGTTCTTTCAAACAAAAAAGATATCAAACCTGAAGTAATAATTGATATTTCTGATTTAAAGGAATTAAAAACCATTGATATAAAAAATGATTTTATTAATATTGGAGCAGCTGTAACTATTGCAGAATCCGAAAAAGTTTTTGGGCATTATTTTGCTGAATTTTACACTTTGCTTGAATATTATGCTTCGCCTCAGATTAAAAACGTGGCCACACTTGTCGGAAATATTGCAAACGCTTCTCCTGTAGGGGATAGTATTCCATTTTTAATGATAATGGATGCTTTTGTGGAAGTAATTGGGAAAAATGAAAAAAGAGAGATAAACATAAATAATTTGTACAAAGGCTATAAAACACTTGATTTAAGCAGCGATGAAATTATTACAGGAGTAAAAATTCCTTTATTAAAACAAAATGAAACCCTGAAATTATATAAAGTTTCCAAGCGAAAACATCTTGATATTTCAACTTTTTCAGCGGCGTTTAAAATAAAACTGGAAAATAATATAATTCAGGATTTTTCTTTTGTTTTAGGAGGAGTTGCCGCTTATACAATTAAAATGAAAAAAGTTGAAGAATTTATCAAGGACAAAGAGGCAACAGAAGATGTATTTGTTTGTGCCGGTAAAATTATAGAAGAAGAAATAGTCCCGCTTTCTGATGTAAGAGGCTCTAAAGAATACCGAATTGATCTTGCTAAAAACATTTTAAAGAAATTTTATTTGGATATTCAGCAAAATTACGACCAAAGTGAAGCTGCTTTAACTGATAAGGAATTATCTTAATGAATATAGTGGGCAAAAATATACCTCATGATAGTGCAATTACCCATGTGACAGGAAGTTCTGAATTTGTATCAGATATTCCCAAACTCAATAATGAAGTTTTGGTTGATTTTTTTCAAAGTACAGAAGCGCATGCTGAAATTTTAAACATTGATTTATCTCAAGCTCGAGAAATAGAAGGTATTATTGGATTATATACGTATAAAGATATTACAGGTGTTAATAAACTCGGACCTATAAATCAGGATGAAGTTCTTCTTGCTGAAAACAAAGTTGAATACTACGGTCAACCCATTGTTATTATTGCAGGCGAAACAATAGAATCAATTAATAAAGCAAAAAAAGCAATAAAAGTTTCTTATAAGCCTATAAAACACATTCTTTCAATAGAGGAAGCTATTAAAGAAGAATCTTATTTGTTAACTGAACAGGTTATACAAAACGGAGATATTGAAAAAGGCTTTTTTGAAGCCGAAAATATATTGGAATTTTCAGTAAACATCCCGGGACAGGAACATTTTTATCTGGAAACACAATCTGCTGTTGTTTATCCTCTGGAGAATAATTCATACAAAGTAATATCTGCCACACAAAATCCGTCTTATGTTCAAAGTTCTATAGCAGAAATCCTTGGAGTTCCTTATAGTCAGGTAATTGTGGAAACAAAAAGAATGGGCGGTGCTTTTGGAGGAAAGGAAAATCAGTCAGCACATCCTGCTGCAATGGCTGCTATCGTGGCTTCAAAAAGAAACAAAGCCGCAAGAATCAAACTTTCAGTTGACGATGATATGCAAACAACAGGAAAACGCCATGCATTTTTGAATAAATATAAAGTTGCTTTTAGTAATAATGGCTTAATCACAACGCTTTCTGCCGAATTGTTTTCTAATGGCGGTTATGCAAATGATGTTTCTACCTCTGTAATGGAAAGAGCCTTGTTAAATGCGGAAAATGCTTATTATGTTCCAAATTTTAAAGCGGTTGGGAAGATTTGTAAAACAAACCTGCCTCCAAACACTGCTTTTAGAGGTTTTGGCGCACCGCAGGGCGTTTTGGGAGTTGAGCAGGTTATTGAAAATATTGCTTTATTTTTAAAAAAAGATCCTCTTGAAATTCGTCTTTTAAATCTGTATAGATCCGATAAAAATAATATTACTCCTTACGGTCAAGCAGTTGAAAATAATACTCTCGGGCTAATTATAAAAAAAATTGCCGAGTCATCAAATTATTATGAAAAAGCAAATCAAATAAATAACCATAACAAAAGCAACAATGCAACTTTAAGAGGTATTTCCTGTATTCCTATTAAATATGGAGTAGCTTTTACCGCAAAATTTTTAAATCAGGCATCAGCTCTTGTAAATATTTATACGGACGGCTCTATTCAGGTTTCTACAGGAGCAACAGAAATGGGACAGGGTGTAAATACAAAAATCAAGCAGATTGTTGCGGAAGAATTTTGTATTAATCCCGAGTTGGTTAAAATTATGACAACTTCAACCGAAAAAAACAATAATACTTCGCCGACAGCCGGATCAACAGGGGCTGATTTAAACGGATCCGCCGCTTTGGAGGCTTGTAAGAAAATTAAAAAAAGTTTAATGAGATTTGCAAGTGAAGCTTTATTTCCTGAAAAACCGGATATTAAAGATATAGTATGGTCATATGAGGGAATATGGCACAGTAAATATCCTGAAAACATTATTTCTTATAATGATTTAATAAAAACTGCATATTTTAACAGGATTAGTCTGGGAGAAAGAGGCTTTTTTATAACGCCAACTGTTGATTTTGATAAAAATACAGGACAGGGTAGAGCATTTTTGTATTATACGAATGGCGCTGCTGTTTCTGAAATAGAAATAGACAGATTTACAGGCGATGTTAAAGTTAAAAGAACAGATATTTTAATGGATATCGGAAACTCTATCAATCCAGGAATAGACAGAGGGCAGATAGCAGGTGCTTTTGTTCAGGGAATGGGATGGCTGACAATGGAAGAATTGAAATATTCAGATAATGGTCAACTTTTGACACATTCTCCGACAACATATAAAATTCCGGGAATAAACGATATTCCTGAAATATTTAATATTGACTGGATTGAAAACGATACGAATACGTTAAATATCAAAAAAAGCAAAGGCATCGGCGAACCGCCTTTTCTGTTCGGGATTTCAGTATTTATGGCTATTCAGAATGCTCTTGCTTCTATTTCCGGAGAAGAGTCGGTTCAACTCAATGCGCCTGCTTCTGCCGAAAAAGTATTATCAAAAATCAGCGGGTGTATAATAATTGTATAATAATGAGAGATAACAGTTGGTATAAATTATGAAATTAAATGGTTTTTTAACAAAAATATTGCCTATTTTATTGTTTCCGATTGGGGATTTAATTGCTCAAACTATTTTAGGAGAATTTAATTTTTATAGGCTCATAGCTATAATGGCACTTGCTGTGTGCTTTTACCAATGGGAAACCCCAATGTTTTTCAAATTTTTGGATAAATATAAAACAAATTGGAATCTTCAAAAATTTATTTTTTTAAAACCGCTTTTTACTGAAGAAAATAAGCTTAGTTGGAGCGGAAGAACGTTCGGAGCTTTGTTATTTTTTAATCCGATATGGGTAGCAAGACATATTTATGTAATTAGTTTGGGAGAAAAACATTTTAATTTTGTTATTTCGATTCATGACATTATTTCCAGTTTATCAATAGGGACAAAATCTTTTATTGCAACATTACCAATTGCATTAATAGGAAATTATATAGTTCAGGCAAAATTACCTTTAAAACACAGGTTTTTAGGCAGTGTAATTCTAACAAGTGTTTTTGCAATTGTTTATGCGCTTTCTTATAAGTTCTTTTAACCGGGAAAATTTATAATGCAGAATATTTATTTAAGACAATCAGAACTATCATTATCTCAAACAGCTTTTATTTTAGTTACTGTAACTGATAAAAAGGGCAGTATTCCTTCTAATATCGGAGCTAAAATGATTGTTACAGAAGCAGGTCTTGTTTCAGGAACAATCGGAGGCGGTGCTCTTGAGTATAAAGCAATTGAATATGCTCTTGAATTATTTAAAAATAAAACTTGCATTACAAGCCATAAAATTAATTGGAATCTTCAAAAAGAATTTAATATGGTTTGCAGCGGAGAAATTGAATTATTTTTTGACGTTGTAAATTTTAATAAATGGGAAATAGCTGTTTTTGGAGCCGGACATGTTTCTCAGGCACTTATTAATATTCTCATCACATTAAATTGTTCAATAACCTGTTTTGATTCAAGGGAAGAATGGCTTAATAAACTGCCTAATTCTCATAAGATAAAGCCTATAAACACAAATGATATTGCAAAAAATATTCAGGAATTGAATAAAAATAGTTTTGTGTTAGTAATGACTCATTCTCACGAGCAAGACTGGGAAATTATCAGAGAATGTATCAATCATAGCTTTAAATATGTCGGGCTTATAGGAAGCAAGACCAAACAAAAGTGGCTTAAAGAAAAAATATTGCAGGAAAACCTTCCTGAAGAAACTTTAAATAGAATTTTCTGTCCTGTTGGAATTTCTGTTGGCAATAATTCTCCTTCCGAAATAGCTGTAAGTATTTCAGCACAGCTTTTACAGGAGAGGGATAAATAAAAAGCTTTATGATTGGAATGAATATTTTATGTCTTTAGAACAGATAACTATATCTGCTATATTATTTTTTTTAATAGCAACATTATATTCTTCAGTCGGACATGCCGGCGCTTCCGGCTATCTTGCAGTTATGTCTTTTATGTCGTTTTCATCAGTAATAATAAAACCGACATCATTAATCTTAAACATTCTGGTATCTCTGGTTGCTTCTTATAAATATATCAGTGCAAAATATTATAAGTGGGAAATATTTTGGCCGTTTGCAATAACTTCAATGCCTTTTGCGTTTATAGGCGGGTATCTTAATATTGATGAGAAAATTTTTAAGATAATTGCAGGCATCTTTTTAATAATTTCTTCGATTTTATTAATTCTAAGAAGATATATTATAAAAAACTCAAATAATATTAAAAAAATGCCAAAATTAGCCGCACTGATTATTGGGGCGGCTATCGGTTTTTTTTCAGGCATAATTGGCGTAGGAGGAGGCATATTTCTTTCGCCTATTCTTATTCTTCTTTGCTGGTCTAGCGCAAGAGAAGCTTCCGGAGTTGCAGCAATTTTTATTCTTTTAAATTCAATCACAGCTCTTTTGGGAAAAATATATGCTGTAGGTGAAATTCCTGCACTACTGCTTGGTTTTTCAGTTCCTTCAGTTGTTATTGGAGGAATTATCGGGGCTACATTAGGAACAAAAGTAATAGATAAAAATGCTATATTAACAATTTTATCAATAATTCTTATTTTAGCGGGAATAAAAATGTTGGTTTCAATTTTTTAAGAAAATTTCTGTAAAATTAATTGTCGACCGGAATTAATTATTAAAAACTACAACATTACTTTTTATTTAAACAACATTTTTATTAAATCAAAAATGCTTAATTTTATTAAAAATTCATGTTTAAACTTGCCGAATTCAGGATATAGTTCTTCTTCAAAAAAACTTTCTGCAATGTCGGGGTCTATCATTCCAATTAATACAATATCAGGTTTTTGACTCATAAAACTATCAGGTGTATATGTTTTATAGCCCATAAATTCGCCGTCATTATCAAATTTTTTATCAGCAATACCAATAATATTTAACTTTGAA
>Ga0209000_1001093_pt1 | contig 19063 bp, 11 predicted proteins | sample RifGroD2_FD_183998 | JGI IMG/M metagenome (GOLD analysis project Ga0209000, IMG submission 183998) | Groundwater microbial communities from Rifle, Colorado, USA - Groundwater D2 (SPAdes) (version 2) | ecosystem: Environmental > Aquatic > Deep subsurface > Groundwater | place: Rifle, Colorado...
GCATTAAAAAAAGATAAAGGAAAGTGAAAATAAAAAATCACAATCTTTTATCCATTATTAATATAGATAGATAATTTAATTTGCAAATTTTCCTTTATTTCAAGATAATATAATTTGTAAATCTACAATTAATAGGGACCATGGCTCCCATACACTGCTTACAGGCAAAGCTGGGAGGATAAGCAGGGTTACCCTTATCAAAAAAATCTAAAAAAGCAACAATCCTTTTAGGAATATCTTCATAAGTTTTACAAGACTTACACTTGAAAGTAACAGTATCTTTAGAAAATAAATCTTTAATAAAGTTAAAAAACACCATAAAACAACACCCCTTCCAAGTGTATTATAACGTTAAGTTGGATAAAAAGCAACAGACTTATACTTATCACCAAAGAAAGATTGGATGTGTTTAAAATAGGCACCACAAGAACACTTAAGAGGGTCATAATTAAAATCAAGAAGAATTCTATGTCTCCAAGTATTATTTTTATTTTTGAAAGACTTTAGTTTTTTAGAAATCAACTTAAAAAGCTTAGAATCATTAATATGTTTTTTAGCATAAAGCCCATAATAGCGAACCATTTTAAACTGTCTATCAGGGATATGAATAATAAGAAGTTTGATAAACTCTAAAGCATGAATAGAAACAGTAACAAGTTGATTATCCTCATGACGTTGATACCAAAAGGTAACAAGGGATCCATCATAATTAGAAATTCTAGACTGAGCCATAACAGGACGACCAAGGTATCTAAGAACATACTCGACAGCTTTCTTAACATCCTTAAACTTATTAGGAGGAGCATAGACATAAAAACCATCTTTATATTCACGATAAAAGAAACTAACAAGCTTCTTAAAGTCAGGATAAAAGATATTTTTAGAAAGTAGAGAAAGAAGAACGGAACGCCAACGTTTGCGAAGCATAGTATAAGGAAGATGTTTAAAAGGTTTCCAAACTGTAAAATTGCCAGAAGCACCATCAGTAAGAAGTACATGAATATGAGGATTCCACTTTAAATCCCTACCAAAAGTATGAAGAGTACAAACAAAACCAGGAGTAAAAGATTGTGATTTATTCTGAGACTTAAACCAAGAGGAAAGAGTAATAGAAACAGCATCAAAGAGAATGTTAAGTAAAAGTCTATTATTTCTAAAATAAGGACGCAACTCAGCAGGAATAGTGAAGACGACATGTCTATGAGGGCAGTTGAGGAGTTTATTAGTAACAGCCTCAACACGTTCTTTAGAATACTTAGAACCACAAGAATTACAAAAACGGCTTTTACAAGTAAAAGGAACATTTTTGAAAACACAACAAACAAAGCAATAGAACAGGTGAAAACCATAAGAAAAGTCACCACAACGAATAACCTTCTCAACTTCTTCCTTAACGACAGGACGAATAGAAATATTTTGAGAAAGTAAAGTAGACCACCAATCTTTTAGGATTTGTTTTATAGTAAACTTAGGTTTAACATCATAATTCATTAAAAATCACCAAAGTAAGTATAACAAAAAAACAAATTAAAATCAAAAAATTCTCAAACCAGTGTGTAGACAGTAATTTGAGGTAAAGTGCGCGATAGCGCTTCGTGAGGTACGAACGATTTTTTATTTAGATGAATACATTATTAATGATATAAAAAATAATGAAGAATTTGATTAAATATGTTGAAAAATATGGAAATGTTTTGTATAATATAGTTAATTCAATAATTTAAAACGTGTTGTGGGGACGCGAAAAGGAAAAAGTCAAGGGGTCAGGGCTGAATTATTCACTTATTCAAGCCAATCCTAAAAAACTAGGGCATATCATTCAAATTGAATGAACCCTAGTTTTTTAAATTCCGTCACACCAATAGCGTTATGTACTCGAATCTTATTCTTTTTCTGAAATTTATTAATTGCATAGTCAGTATCCTTTCCATAAATGCCACTCACATATCCATTGTAGAATCCTAGTTCTTTTAACTTTTTCTGCACAGCATATACATCAGCACCACGTGTACCAGACTTTAGCATACGGTAATAACTACCGAATGGTCCGTATAGTCCTTGTGTAATGGTGACTCTCGTGCCGTGTGGGATAATTTTGTATAGTTCTTTTACATCTTTATTATACATACGGATGCACCCGTGTGAGGTATTCGAGCCGATCTGACTTTGATAACCTCTTGTGCCGTGAATGCCGTACCGTCCCCAGGCAGAGTACCACGTGGACCTCGGGGGTAACTACTTGTCGGTAGATGTAAGGATTTGCGGGATGAAATTTAGAAAAATTGTTGTAAATAATGTGTAGATGCAGTATAATAAGAATAAGTTGTACAAGTTAGGAATAGTATAAATACAAAAGAGTTAGGCAGGTGAAAACATGGGTGATATGAGAGAAAGTAATAGGGTGGAGTTTAAGAGAGAGCTAAATGACAAACTTGAAAAGGAAGTCGTAGGATTCTTGAATTACCACGAAGGTGGAGTTATATACATAGGTGTAGATGACGACTACAACCCTGTAGAATTATTCGATGTGGATTCGTTACAGCTTAAGATCGCGGACAGAATTAAAAACAATATATTACCTTCCACATTAGGGCTATTTGACATAGTAAAAGAAGAACTAGAAGGAAAACCTATTATTAAGGTGGTTATTTCTAGTGGAACGGAGAAACCATACTACATAAGAAGTTTTGGGATGTCTCCAACGGGTTGCTATATTAGAATAGGCAGTGCGACGCAACCAATGACAACAGATAATATAGACGAGTTATATTCAAGAAGAGTAAGAAACTCGTTAAAAAAAATACCATCACCAAGGCAAGACTTAACGTTTAATCAACTAAAAATATACTATGAGGAACATAAATTGAAGTTAAACAATAGTTTTGCACAAAATTTAAATCTACTAACTGAAGACGGTAGATATAATTATAATGCCTACTTACTAGCAGATGAAAATAATCTGCCTATAAGAGTTGTAAAATATCTAGGAACAACAAAAAAAGAACTGATAGAGAATCAAGACTATGGGAATCGTTGTTTGATTACAGCTACAAATAGAATATTAGATAAATTTGAATCAGAAAATAAGGTCTTTGCCAAAATTGGTTACCCATACAGAGAAGAAAAACAAATGATAAGCAGAACTGCATTCAGAGAGGCACTAATCAATGCAGTTGTGCATAACGATTATTCAAATGGTGGAACACCAATTGTAGAATTTTACTCAGATAGAGTTGAAATAACTTCTACTGGAGGTCTGCCACTTGGCTTATCCCAAGAAGAATTCTTGAGGGGAATTACATTTCCAAGGAATCAAGATCTAATAAGGGTATTTAAAGATGTAGATCTAATAGAAAACATTGGCTCAGGAGTTCTTAGAATACTTGAAGAATATGATAAAACCTGCTTTGAATTTATGGAACATTTTTTAAGGGTATCTTTTAAATATAGGGAAAATACTTTTGAATATGATAATGATAAAAAGGCCCATGATACTGAAAATGATACTGAAAATGATACTGTAAAAGAAGAAGTGATATTGAAATTGCTACAGGCAGACAAAAAAATTAGTGCAAATAAAATTGCAAAAGAGACAGGATACGGTATAGCGACAGTAAAAAGATATATAACTAAACTTAAAGATGCAAAAGCTATAAAAAGAGTAGGACCTGATAAGGGCGGATACTGGGAGATAATAGATGATAAAAAATAAAATTCCACTAAATTGGTGGAATTTTTTGTGTAAAGATAATAAAAATGGATGTACGAAAATTTGAAAATATGGTAGAATAAGTGAAATGAAGTTGTAAGGAGGCGGACGTAAATGAACATACAAAAAGCGGGATGTATTCTGATAGATATTGATAACAAAAAAGTAGGACTAATCTATAGACAGAAACAGAATGATTTTTCTTTTCCAAAAGGACATTTAGAAATAGGAGAAAACTTAGAAGAGTGTGCTATAAGAGAGACAGAAGAAGAAACTGGACGCAAGTGTTGTATTATTTCAACTAAAGAACTACCTATAGTTACATATGCTGATTCGAGCGGTAGTTTAGGAGATACACATTATTTCTTAGCATGTGACGAAGACCAGAGCACTAAGGCATTTAATAAAGAACTTGTGCATGAGTTAGTATGGAAATCACCTGAAGATGTAGAAAATACACTTACATATCAAAATCTAAAAGATTTTTGGAGGGAAATAAAAGCTATTGTCGATGAGGTGATTAAAAATGAAAACACTTACAATCAAACAGCCATATGCAAGCCTGATCATCAAAGGGCATAAAGAATATGAATTTCGCACATGGAAAACTAAATACCGCGGGGAGTTTCTTATACATGCAGGACAAAGTATTGATAAGAAAGCGCTTGAGACCAGATTTAAGGAGTATGACTTAGGTGATATGCCAACGGGTGTTATATTAGGTAAAGTAACGCTAACAGATTGTGTAAAAATTACATCAGAGATTGCAAAAAAGTTGAATAAAAGAGATATGAATGTGTATGGGTCATGGCTATCAGACTATGATGGATATGGGTTTAAAGTAGAAGATGTAGTAGAATTTGGAGATAAGCCAATGGTTAAAGGGAAACTTAGCTTTTGGGAGTATGATGGAGGAGTGAAATAGCGTGAAACATATAATGAAGTTATTACCGGAATCATTTGAAGAAATCACTTTAGATAGAAAGAACATAGAGTATAGAGTAAATGATGAAAAACGGCAAAAAATCCAACAGGGAGATACGATTGAATTCTTCAAGCTACCAGAGCTAAAAGAGTCGCTTGAGGTAATAGTAACCGAAAGATGCGAGTATAAAAATTTTACAGAAATGTTTACAGATTTATTTGGTTTATTTCAGGACGAATACGCTAATCCAGAAGAGGTTGCAGAGGCAATGTATGAAATCTATACGAAAGAAGAGGAAGAAAAGTATGGAGGATTAGCCATTAAGTTTGAATATGAGGGGTGACAGCATGTCTACATTATATATGTTATGTGGTAAAGTAGGTTCGGGAAAGTCAACATATGCAAGGAAAATGGAAGAGGAGCAAGGAGTAATACATTTCTGTGTGGATGATTACATGCTACACTTTTATGGAAAGGTAGAGGGTAGAGAAGCATTTGATGAAAAGCTAGGAAAATGCAAAGAAATGATTTATCGTATATGTGAGAGATTGCTTAATTTGGGACACAGTGTGGTACTTGACTTTGGGTTTTGGAAGCGAGAAGAAAGGAACTATATACGAGAACGATTTGCAAAGTATGACGTGAAACTACTATACTTGGAGCATAGCGATGAAGTGCTAAAAGAAAGAATTGCATACAGAAATGCACATCTCAAGGATAATGAGTATGAAATACCAGACCATCACTATGAATTATTTGCAAGTTGGTTTGAAGAACCCGGAGAAGATGAAACTCCATTAATAGTACAATAATTTGTGTTTCGAAATTGAACGAATATACATAAAAAATAAAAGTGCCAGTTTATACCGAAAACTGGCACTTTCTGTAGAGGCAGTGGATCAGGGTACATACTGAAATGGAACACGAAAAATGATAATTACTTGCTAAGATCTCAGATAGAGGTCTTTTTTAATGAAATTATAGTAAAATGATATACGAATATTTGGGAATATGGTATAATCAAATCAAAAGTCAATTTAAGGTGGTAAATATGAAAAGTAAAATTTACCCTGTTTTACAAGGAGAGATAATATGGAAACTAAAATTATATATTTTGTTCATGGAACAACAGTTGATAATGCAGCAGGAAAATGTAGTGGATGGAAACAAGTAGAATTAACAGACTTAGGAAGAGAAAGGGCAATCAAACTAGGAGAAATAAGAAAAGACACGCATTTTGATATTATATTTACTTCAGATTTAATAAGAGCAATATATTCTGCAAAGTTAGCATTTCCCAATGTAGAACATGTTCAAGATACAAGATTAAGAGAATGTAATTATGGTGATTTAGATGGAGAAGCTAAATCACTAGTTATCTATGAAGAGCATATTAGTGAACCATTCCCTAATGGAGAATCTTTAAAAGATGTGGAAAAAAGAGTTGAGGACTTTATAGAATTTTTAAAAGAAAACTATCAAGGAAAAACAATAGGAATAGTTGCGCATAGAGCACCACAATTAGCTTTTGAAGTATTAACTAAAAGTATATCATGGGATGAGGCAAATAAAAATGATTGGAGAAAGACAAACGCATGGCAACCAGGATGGGAGTATATAATAAAATAAGAAGCAAATAAAAGAAGGTAAAATATAACAACCTTATTTTTAAAAAATGCAAAGTTATTATTCAAGAAATAGAATAGTTAGCAATTTTACTAAGTGATAAAGGTGATTTTATAAATGATGAGAATATCAATGTTAATGGTGGAGTACTTTTATTATAATGATCCGCAGTCAGGAGAAAGGGTGATTGAGTATGAATGATAAGACAATATACATAATAACTGGCCCAGCTGGGGTAGGAAAGTCGACAATATCACAGAAAATAGCAGAATCGATAGACAAAAGTGTTTTAAGAAAGACATGGGGTCAGGCCTGAATTATTCGCTTATTCAAGCTTTTTTGAGGGAGTAGCGATATGGTTTAGAGATTTAGTCAGGATTGAATAATTCACTTATCCAAACAAAAAACTAGGGCATATCATTCAAATTGAATGAACCCTAGTTTTTTTAATTCCGTCACACCAATAGCGTTATGTACTCGCATTTTATTCTTTTTCTGAAATTTATTAATTGCATAGTCAGTATCCTTTCCATAAATGCCACTCACATATCCATTGTAGAATCCTAGTTCTTTTAACTTTTTCTGCACAGCATATACATCAGCACCACGTGTACCAGACTTTAGCATACGGTAATAACTACCGAATGGTCCGTATAGTCCTTGTGTAATGGTGACTCTCGTGCCGTGTGGGATAATTTTGTATAGTTCTTTTACATCTTTATTATACATACGGATGCACCCGTGTGAGGTATTCGAGCCGATCTGACTTTGGAAATCCCTGGTACCGTGTATGCCGTACCTACCCCATGCAGAGTACCATATGGCACTCGGGAGGTAACTACTTGTCGGGTATAATGAAAATTCCACGGAAATTCGTGGAATTTTTTACTTTTACACAATATATTAGCATTTTGGATTTGCATAAATTTCTATTAGGCTTTTTTTCGAGAGAGGTCTTTTTTGATGATTAAAATAAAAAATATTTAATAGTATAAAATGTATAATTATGTAAAATAACATTGACTAATATGAGTTATTGGTATATACTGTAAAAAGTATAAATATAATCATACACTTGGAAGGATAGATGTTTAGATGCTAGATGTTAAAGAAAAATACATAATACTAACAGATATATTCACTGAGCATATAAAAGTAGCTGAAGAAAACTATGCACTCAGAAGCATAATAACAGATATTGCTTATAAGTACAATGTATCTGAACGAACTATCATTGTGGATGTGTTAGGAAAATCAGAAAGTATATATAAAAATCTAGTGAACGGAAAATATGAAAACATGATTCTTCCTAAGCAGTATCAAGATTTCAAAAGTGAATATTTAGAAAACAATAATATACAGGGAAAAGTAATCTCTTATATTATTTCTACACTGAAAACGGAAGAACTTACCCATGAACAAATAAATGAACTTTCTAGGCAATATAATATAAGCAAAAGGTGCATTTATGTAGATGTACTTGGTTTTAATCCAGAATCTTTTTATTTATGGAGAGAAAATGAACAAGCAAATGTACTAATTTCAAAGTCAAAGGCATTTAGCAAACATAAAGCATGGATGATATCTGAAATTAAAACTAAAGTACTAATGGAACTTGTAAGCGATTCAATTGAAACTACAGGATCCATGTTTGTGAATATAGAGAAGATGGGGCAAATCGTAGATAAATATGGAATATCCTTAAAAGTATTAATTATGGATATTTTAAATAGCACGAGACAAAGCTATGATGAGTGTAGATTAGGCAGGCAAATGACACTGCAGTTACCAAAGGAGTGCAACAAGCTAAAGGAAAAATACTTAGTAGAACATGACATCGTAAATAAATTAGTAAAAGCTTTAATTCATAATTATAAGTCGGAAACCATAGATGCACAATCATTTAAAGAGTTAGCAGCGGAGCTAAATATAAGTGAAAAATTTTTATATAGAGAAGTACTAGGTTTTAATAGAACTGCTTTTTTACAACTATGTAATGGAAAAAGTAGTCAAGTACAAGTATATAGGTCAAATAATTACATACTTAAAAAAGAAGAATATTTAGAAACAATGAAAGTAGAGATACTAACTCAATTACTAGAGAAGGAATTCGAAGAAAGTTCAACACTGACGATACGACCAGAAACGATAAACACGATGTGTGAACTATATAATGTAAGCCATAGAACCTTGTTGGTAGATATTCTAGGGGTGTCTGAAACAGTAAATTCGAACTTCAAAACAGAAAAATATGATTGCATAAAATTACCGGAAACTTGTACCAAGAAGCTACATGAACTATTAAATGAGAAGAAAAAACAATTTGAAAATTCATATAAACAAAAGCTTACAACTATAAAGTATCAAATGACTGATATTGAGGATTTATCCAAGAAATTAAAGCTACATCCTAAATTAGTTGTGCGACATATACTTGATAAAAATGAAGATACTGTTTATAGGTTTTTTAATGGAGAGGTTAAGAATATTATATATAGGTCTTATGATAATGAAGAACTAGCTAACAAGATAGATGAATTTACAAGTGAAAACGTAATTGAAACTAAGTATACAAAGGAACAACTTCTAGAAATATGTGAAGAATTGCATTTGGAGCCGGAAACCTTTGTAAAATACATATTAGGTAAAAAGGTTCAAAATTATAGACAGTTACTTAGAGAAGAGACTAAATTCATGACAGTTGATTCAAGTAAAGGGCATATTCCGAATGAGGTTCAAAAAAAGAGGCAGGAGTTTGTTAAAAACTCTAGGATTAATCATGCATATACAAGAGAAGAAATTGTTAAGTTGTGTGATGAATTGAAAATAGATCCTAAATTATTTGTTGTACAAATACTAGGGAAAAAAGCAAGCACTTATACAACCCTATTTAACGAAAAAACAGACTATGTAAGGACAGAGAGTAATGTCTCACACATTGAGGATGAAATAGAACGAAAAAGGAGTATATTTAAAGAAAAGTTTGAAGTGCAAAGAACCAAGAAATATTATTCACTTGAGGATATTGAAGTGATGAGTGATGAATTAAACATGAGCCCTCAAATGTTTGTTAGATATATTCTGGGAAAAGATAAAAATGCATATTTTAGATTGTTAAATGGTAAAGCAAAAACGATCACTTATGGAGAATACGAAAAAAAGGTTATGCCCGATAAATATTTTGAGATAAATTCTGAGGAAATTATAGAAAAAATAAGTATTGCAGCGAACAAAGCTATAAAGAACTTTAGAATAGATTCATACATGATTCGGGATATGAGGGATGAAATCATCCAAGAGGTACTATTTAAAGTATACCAAAATGCAAATATTTATTTACCAGAATACGACAAATATATGATAGAAGATAATGATATCGAAATGACAGATTTACATCGAGCTATGATCAGTGCATATAGCTATTATCAATCAATGAACTGTATAAATCATATTCTGGATGGCATATATAAAAGTAAGAGGGTTGTAGATAATACAATGGGAAAAAGTGATGATAACTCTATCAATGAAGTCACGGACAATAATCTTGAGGAACAAATTGCAAAATATATTATTTTAACGGGTGATTTAGAAGAGGTAAGAGAAAAACTTATAGCAACTGGAATTTCTGAAGAAGTATACGATGAGGCTTTTAACGCACTAAAACAAAGACTTGCTGAAGAGAATAACATAGATATGGAAGCCGATAATATGGATATGTGATAGGGAAAAACAAAAATAGACAATGCAAAAAGTCAGTTAAGAATATTTGAATACTCTTAACTGACTTTATTTATAAAGCTTATTGAAGATCTAGTAAATAATATAACAAATATTAGTAAAAGTATTTACAAGCTTCAAAGAAAATGATAAAATGCACTTATACATAGGCTTATACAAAGAATGAGCATAGGTGGAGGTGCGTATGAGAAAAATAGAAGAACTAAAAGAATTGTTTATAAGTAAAAAAGGCGTGCTTACTACTGAAGAAATGAACAGCATAGGTTTGAGTGAGGAATGGAGCAGGGTGGGGTCAGGGCTGAATTATTCACTTATTCAAGCCAATCCTAAAAAACTAGGGCATATCATTCAAATTGAATGAACCCTAGTTTTTTAAATTCCGTCACACCAATAGCGTTATGTACTCGAATCTTATTCTTTTTCTGAAATTTATTAATTGCATAGTCAGTATCCTTTCCATAAATGCCACTCACATATCCATTGTAGAATCCTAGTTCTTTTAACTTTTTCTGCACAGCATATACATCAGCACCACGTGTACCAGACTTTAGCATACGGTAATAACTACCGAATGGTCCGTATAGTCCTTGTGTAATGGTGACTCTCGTGCCGTGTGGGATAATTTTGTATAGTTCTTTTACATCTTTATTATACATACGGATGCACCCGTGTGAGGTATTCGAGCCGATCTGACTTTGATAACCTCTTGTGCCGTGAATGCCGTACCGTCCCCAGGCAGAGTACCACGTGGACCTCGGGGGTAACTACTTGTCGGTAGATGTAAGGATTTGCGGGATGAAATTTAGAAAAATTGTTGTAAATAATGTGTAGATGCAGTATAATAAGAATAAGTTGTACAAGTTAGGAATAGTATAAATACAAAAGAGTTAGGCAGGTGAAAACATGGGTGATATGAGAGAAAGTAATAGGGTGGAGTTTAAGAGAGAGCTAAATGACAAACTTGAAAAGGAAGTCGTAGGATTCTTGAATTACCACGAAGGTGGAGTTATATACATAGGTGTAGATGACGACTACAACCCTGTAGAATTATTCGATGTGGATTCGTTACAGCTTAAGATCGCGGACAGAATTAAAAACAATATATTACCTTCCACATTAGGGCTATTTGACATAGTAAAAGAAGAACTAGAAGGAAAACCTATTATTAAGGTGGTTATTTCTAGTGGAACGGAGAAACCATACTACATAAGAAGTTTTGGGATGTCTCCAACGGGTTGCTATATTAGAATAGGCAGTGCGACGCAACCAATGACAACAGATAATATAGACGAGTTATATTCAAGAAGAGTAAGAAACTCGTTAAAAAAAATACCATCACCAAGGCAAGACTTAACGTTTAATCAACTAAAAATATACTATGAGGAACATAAATTGAAGTTAAACAATAGTTTTGCACAAAATTTAAATCTACTAACTGAAGACGGTAGATATAATTATAATGCCTACTTACTAGCAGATGAAAATAATCTGCCTATAAGAGTTGTAAAATATCTAGGAACAACAAAAAAAGAACTGATAGAGAATCAAGACTATGGGAATCGTTGTTTGATTACAGCTACAAATAGAATATTAGATAAATTTGAATCAGAAAATAAGGTCTTTGCCAAAATTGGTTACCCATACAGAGAAGAAAAACAAATGATAAGCAGAACTGCATTCAGAGAGGCACTAATCAATGCAGTTGTGCATAACGATTATTCAAATGGTGGAACACCAATTGTAGAATTTTACTCAGATAGAGTTGAAATAACTTCTACTGGAGGTCTGCCACTTGGCTTATCCCAAGAAGAATTCTTGAGGGGAATTACATTTCCAAGGAATCAAGATCTAATAAGGGTATTTAAAGATGTAGATCTAATAGAAAACATTGGCTCAGGAGTTCTTAGAATACTTGAAGAATATGATAAAACCTGCTTTGAATTTATGGAACATTTTTTAAGGGTATCTTTTAAATATAGGGAAAATACTTTTGAATATGATAATGATAAAAAGGCCCATGATACTGAAAATGATACTGAAAATGATACTGTAAAAGAAGAAGTGATATTGAAATTGCTACAGGCAGACAAAAAAATTAGTGCAAATAAAATTGCAAAAGAGACAGGATACGGTATAGCGACAGTAAAAAGATATATAACTAAACTTAAAGATGCAAAAGCTATAAAAAGAGTAGGACCTGATAAGGGCGGATACTGGGAGATAATAGATGATAAAAAATAAAATTCCACTAAATTGGTGGAATTTTTTGTGTAAAGATAATAAAAATGGATGTACGAAAATTTGAAAATATGGTAGAATAAGTGAAATGAAGTTGTAAGGAGGCGGACGTAAATGAACATACAAAAAGCGGGATGTATTCTGATAGATATTGATAACAAAAAAGTAGGACTAATCTATAGACAGAAACAGAATGATTTTTCTTTTCCAAAAGGACATTTAGAAATAGGAGAAAACTTAGAAGAGTGTGCTATAAGAGAGACAGAAGAAGAAACTGGACGCAAGTGTTGTATTATTTCAACTAAAGAACTACCTATAGTTACATATGCTGATTCGAGCGGTAGTTTAGGAGATACACATTATTTCTTAGCATGTGACGAAGACCAGAGCACTAAGGCATTTAATAAAGAACTTGTGCATGAGTTAGTATGGAAATCACCTGAAGATGTAGAAAATACACTTACATATCAAAATCTAAAAGATTTTTGGAGGGAAATAAAAGCTATTGTCGATGAGGTGATTAAAAATGAAAACACTTACAATCAAACAGCCATATGCAAGCCTGATCATCAAAGGGCATAAAGAATATGAATTTCGCACATGGAAAACTAAATACCGCGGGGAGTTTCTTATACATGCAGGACAAAGTATTGATAAGAAAGCGCTTGAGACCAGATTTAAGGAGTATGACTTAGGTGATATGCCAACGGGTGTTATATTAGGTAAAGTAACGCTAACAGATTGTGTAAAAATTACATCAGAGATTGCAAAAAAGTTGAATAAAAGAGATATGAATGTGTATGGGTCATGGCTATCAGACTATGATGGATATGGGTTTAAAGTAGAAGATGTAGTAGAATTTGGAGATAAGCCAATGGTTAAAGGGAAACTTAGCTTTTGGGAGTATGATGGAGGAGTGAAATAGCGTGAAACATATAATGAAGTTATTACCGGAATCATTTGAAGAAATCACTTTAGATAGAAAGAACATAGAGTATAGAGTAAATGATGAAAAACGGCAAAAAATCCAACAGGGAGATACGATTGAATTCTTCAAGCTACCAGAGCTAAAAGAGTCGCTTGAGGTAATAGTAACCGAAAGATGCGAGTATAAAAATTTTACAGAAATGTTTACAGATTTATTTGGTTTATTTCAGGACGAATACGCTAATCCAGAAGAGGTTGCAGAGGCAATGTATGAAATCTATACGAAAGAAGAGGAAGAAAAGTATGGAGGATTAGCCATTAAGTTTGAATATGAGGGGTGACAGCATGTCTACATTATATATGTTATGTGGTAAAGTAGGTTCGGGAAAGTCAACATATGCAAGGAAAATGGAAGAGGAGCAAGGAGTAATACATTTCTGTGTGGATGATTACATGCTACACTTTTATGGAAAGGTAGAGGGTAGAGAAGCATTTGATGAAAAGCTAGGAAAATGCAAAGAAATGATTTATCGTATATGTGAGAGATTGCTTAATTTGGGACACAGTGTGGTACTTGACTTTGGGTTTTGGAAGCGAGAAGAAAGGAACTATATACGAGAACGATTTGCAAAGTATGACGTGAAACTACTATACTTGGAGCATAGCGATGAAGTGCTAAAAGAAAGAATTGCATACAGAAATGCACATCTCAAGGATAATGAGTATGAAATACCAGACCATCACTATGAATTATTTGCAAGTTGGTTTGAAGAACCCGGAGAAGATGAAACTCCATTAATAGTACAATAATTTGTGTTTCGAAATTGAACGAATATACATAAAAAATAAAAGTGCCAGTTTATACCGAAAACTGGCACTTTCTGTAGAGGCAGTGGATCAGGGTACATACTGAAATGGAACACGAAAAATGATAATTACTTGCTAAGATCTCAGATAGAGGTCTTTTTTAATGAAATTATAGTAAAATGATATACGAATATTTGGGAATATGGTATAATCAAATCAAAAGTCAATTTAAGGTGGTAAATATGAAAAGTAAAATTTACCCTGTTTTACAAGGAGAGATAATATGGAAACTAAAATTATATATTTTGTTCATGGAACAACAGTTGATAATGCAGCAGGAAAATGTAGTGGATGGAAACAAGTAGAATTAACAGACTTAGGAAGAGAAAGGGCAATCAAACTAGGAGAAATAAGAAAAGACACGCATTTTGATATTATATTTACTTCAGATTTAATAAGAGCAATATATTCTGCAAAGTTAGCATTTCCCAATGTAGAACATGTTCAAGATACAAGATTAAGAGAATGTAATTATGGTGATTTAGATGGAGAAGCTAAATCACTAGTTATCTATGAAGAGCATATTAGTGAACCATTCCCTAATGGAGAATCTTTAAAAGATGTGGAAAAAAGAGTTGAGGACTTTATAGAATTTTTAAAAGAAAACTATCAAGGAAAAACAATAGGAATAGTTGCGCATAGAGCACCACAATTAGCTTTTGAAGTATTAACTAAAAGTATATCATGGGATGAGGCAAATAAAAATGATTGGAGAAAGACAAACGCATGGCAACCAGGATGGGAGTATATAATAAAATAAGAAGCAAATAAAAGAAGGTAAAATATAACAACCTTATTTTTAAAAAATGCAAAGTTATTATTCAAGAAATAGAATAGTTAGCAATTTTACTAAGTGATAAAGGTGATTTTATAAATGATGAGAATATCAATGTTAATGGTGGAGTACTTTTATTATAATGATCCGCAGTCAGGAGAAAGGGTGATTGAGTATGAATGATAAGACAATATACATAATAACTGGCCCAGCTGGGGTAGGAAAGTCGACAATATCACAGAAAATAGCAGAATCGATAGACAAAAGTGTTTTAAGAAAGACATGGGGTCAGGCCTGAATTATTCGCTTATTCAAGCTTTTTTGAGGGAGTAGCGATATGGTTTAGAGATTTAGTCAGGATTGAATAATTCACTTATCCAAACAAAAAACTAGGGCATATCATTCAAATTGAATGAACCCTAGTTTTTTTAATTCCGTCACACCAATAGCGTTATGTACTCGCATTTTATTCTTTTTCTGAAATTTATTAATTGCATAGTCAGTATCCTTTCCATAAATGCCACTCACATATCCATTGTAGAATCCTAGTTCTTTTAACTTTTTCTGCACAGCATATACATCAGCACCACGTGTACCAGACTTTAGCATACGGTAATAACTACCGAATGGTCCGTATAGTCCTTGTGTAATGGTGACTCTCGTGCCGTGTGGGATAATTTTGTATAGTTCTTTTACATCTTTATTATACATACGGATGCACCCGTGTGAGGTATTCGAGCCGATCTGACTTTGGAAATCCCTGGTACCGTGTATGCCGTACCTACCCCATGCAGAGTACCATATGGCACTCGGGAGGTAACTACTTGTCGGGTATAATGAAAATTCCACGGAAATTCGTGGAATTTTTTACTTTTACACAATATATTAGCATTTTGGATTTGCATAAATTTCTATTAGGCTTTTTTTCGAGAGAGGTCTTTTTTGATGATTAAAATAAAAAATATTTAATAGTATAAAATGTATAATTATGTAAAATAACATTGACTAATATGAGTTATTGGTATATACTGTAAAAAGTATAAATATAATCATACACTTGGAAGGATAGATGTTTAGATGCTAGATGTTAAAGAAAAATACATAATACTAACAGATATATTCACTGAGCATATAAAAGTAGCTGAAGAAAACTATGCACTCAGAAGCATAATAACAGATATTGCTTATAAGTACAATGTATCTGAACGAACTATCATTGTGGATGTGTTAGGAAAATCAGAAAGTATATATAAAAATCTAGTGAACGGAAAATATGAAAACATGATTCTTCCTAAGCAGTATCAAGATTTCAAAAGTGAATATTTAGAAAACAATAATATACAGGGAAAAGTAATCTCTTATATTATTTCTACACTGAAAACGGAAGAACTTACCCATGAACAAATAAATGAACTTTCTAGGCAATATAATATAAGCAAAAGGTGCATTTATGTAGATGTACTTGGTTTTAATCCAGAATCTTTTTATTTATGGAGAGAAAATGAACAAGCAAATGTACTAATTTCAAAGTCAAAGGCATTTAGCAAACATAAAGCATGGATGATATCTGAAATTAAAACTAAAGTACTAATGGAACTTGTAAGCGATTCAATTGAAACTACAGGATCCATGTTTGTGAATATAGAGAAGATGGGGCAAATCGTAGATAAATATGGAATATCCTTAAAAGTATTAATTATGGATATTTTAAATAGCACGAGACAAAGCTATGATGAGTGTAGATTAGGCAGGCAAATGACACTGCAGTTACCAAAGGAGTGCAACAAGCTAAAGGAAAAATACTTAGTAGAACATGACATCGTAAATAAATTAGTAAAAGCTTTAATTCATAATTATAAGTCGGAAACCATAGATGCACAATCATTTAAAGAGTTAGCAGCGGAGCTAAATATAAGTGAAAAATTTTTATATAGAGAAGTACTAGGTTTTAATAGAACTGCTTTTTTACAACTATGTAATGGAAAAAGTAGTCAAGTACAAGTATATAGGTCAAATAATTACATACTTAAAAAAGAAGAATATTTAGAAACAATGAAAGTAGAGATACTAACTCAATTACTAGAGAAGGAATTCGAAGAAAGTTCAACACTGACGATACGACCAGAAACGATAAACACGATGTGTGAACTATATAATGTAAGCCATAGAACCTTGTTGGTAGATATTCTAGGGGTGTCTGAAACAGTAAATTCGAACTTCAAAACAGAAAAATATGATTGCATAAAATTACCGGAAACTTGTACCAAGAAGCTACATGAACTATTAAATGAGAAGAAAAAACAATTTGAAAATTCATATAAACAAAAGCTTACAACTATAAAGTATCAAATGACTGATATTGAGGATTTATCCAAGAAATTAAAGCTACATCCTAAATTAGTTGTGCGACATATACTTGATAAAAATGAAGATACTGTTTATAGGTTTTTTAATGGAGAGGTTAAGAATATTATATATAGGTCTTATGATAATGAAGAACTAGCTAACAAGATAGATGAATTTACAAGTGAAAACGTAATTGAAACTAAGTATACAAAGGAACAACTTCTAGAAATATGTGAAGAATTGCATTTGGAGCCGGAAACCTTTGTAAAATACATATTAGGTAAAAAGGTTCAAAATTATAGACAGTTACTTAGAGAAGAGACTAAATTCATGACAGTTGATTCAAGTAAAGGGCATATTCCGAATGAGGTTCAAAAAAAGAGGCAGGAGTTTGTTAAAAACTCTAGGATTAATCATGCATATACAAGAGAAGAAATTGTTAAGTTGTGTGATGAATTGAAAATAGATCCTAAATTATTTGTTGTACAAATACTAGGGAAAAAAGCAAGCACTTATACAACCCTATTTAACGAAAAAACAGACTATGTAAGGACAGAGAGTAATGTCTCACACATTGAGGATGAAATAGAACGAAAAAGGAGTATATTTAAAGAAAAGTTTGAAGTGCAAAGAACCAAGAAATATTATTCACTTGAGGATATTGAAGTGATGAGTGATGAATTAAACATGAGCCCTCAAATGTTTGTTAGATATATTCTGGGAAAAGATAAAAATGCATATTTTAGATTGTTAAATGGTAAAGCAAAAACGATCACTTATGGAGAATACGAAAAAAAGGTTATGCCCGATAAATATTTTGAGATAAATTCTGAGGAAATTATAGAAAAAATAAGTATTGCAGCGAACAAAGCTATAAAGAACTTTAGAATAGATTCATACATGATTCGGGATATGAGGGATGAAATCATCCAAGAGGTACTATTTAAAGTATACCAAAATGCAAATATTTATTTACCAGAATACGACAAATATATGATAGAAGATAATGATATCGAAATGACAGATTTACATCGAGCTATGATCAGTGCATATAGCTATTATCAATCAATGAACTGTATAAATCATATTCTGGATGGCATATATAAAAGTAAGAGGGTTGTAGATAATACAATGGGAAAAAGTGATGATAACTCTATCAATGAAGTCACGGACAATAATCTTGAGGAACAAATTGCAAAATATATTATTTTAACGGGTGATTTAGAAGAGGTAAGAGAAAAACTTATAGCAACTGGAATTTCTGAAGAAGTATACGATGAGGCTTTTAACGCACTAAAACAAAGACTTGCTGAAGAGAATAACATAGATATGGAAGCCGATAATATGGATATGTGATAGGGAAAAACAAAAATAGACAATGCAAAAAGTCAGTTAAGAATATTTGAATACTCTTAACTGACTTTATTTATAAAGCTTATTGAAGATCTAGTAAATAATATAACAAATATTAGTAAAAGTATTTACAAGCTTCAAAGAAAATGATAAAATGCACTTATACATAGGCTTATACAAAGAATGAGCATAGGTGGAGGTGCGTATGAGAAAAATAGAAGAACTAAAAGAATTGTTTATAAGTAAAAAAGGCGTGCTTACTACTGAAGAAATGAACAGCATAGGTTTGAGTGAGGAATGGAGCAGGGTGGGGTCAGGGCTGAATTATTCACTTATTCAAGCCAATCCTAAAAAACTAGGGCATATCATTCAAATTGAATGAACCCTAGTTTTTTAAATTCCGTCACACCAATAGCGTTATGTACTCGAATCTTATTCTTTTTCTGAAATTTATTAATTGCATAGTCAGTATCCTTTCCATAAATGCCACTCACATATCCATTGTAGAATCCTAGTTCTTTTAACTTTTTCTGCACAGCATATACATCAGCACCACGTG
>Ga0209000_1001094_pt1 | contig 19060 bp, 14 predicted proteins | sample RifGroD2_FD_183998 | JGI IMG/M metagenome (GOLD analysis project Ga0209000, IMG submission 183998) | Groundwater microbial communities from Rifle, Colorado, USA - Groundwater D2 (SPAdes) (version 2) | ecosystem: Environmental > Aquatic > Deep subsurface > Groundwater | place: Rifle, Colorado...
GCGGGTAAACAATTCGATCTGCGCGATGGTCTGGTTGGCGAACGACGAGGACATCACGTAGGACGGATGGCCGGTGCCGCAGCCGAGGTTTACCAGACGGCCCTTGGCCAGCAGGATAATGCGCTTGCCGTCCGGGAAGATCACGTGATCCACCTGCGGCTTGATTTCATCCCACTGGTATTTTTCCAGCGAGGCGACGTCGATCTCGTTGTCGAAGTGGCCGATGTTGCAGACGATGGCCTGATCCCTCATCTTCGCCATGTGGTCGTGGGTAATGACGTGGAAGTTGCCGGTGGTGGTGACGAAAATGTTGGCCTTGTCGGCTGCATATTCCATGGTCACTACGCGGTAGCCTTCCATCGCGGCCTGCAGCGCGCAGATCGGGTCGATCTCGGTCACCCAGACTTGCGCGGACAGTGCGCGCATCGCTTGCGCGCAGCCCTTGCCCACATCGCCGTAGCCGACGATCACGGCGACCTTGCCGGCGATCATCACGTCGGTGGCGCGCTTGATGCCGTCCACCAGCGATTCACGGCAGCCGTACAGATTGTCGAACTTGGACTTGGTGACGGAATCGTTGACGTTGATCGCGGGAAATTTCAGTTCGCCGCGCTCGTGCATCTGGTACAGGCGGTGTACGCCGGTGGTGGTTTCCTCGGTCACGCCCCTGATCTGCGCCAGGCGGGTCGAGTACCAGGTGGGGTCGGCCGCCAGCTTGGCCTTGATCGAGGCGAACAGGCAGGTCTCCTCTTCCGAGGTCGGTTTGCTGATTAGCGAGGCATCTTTTTCGGCACGGGCGCCGAGATGCAGCAGCAGTGTGGCATCGCCGCCATCGTCGAGGATCATGTTGGAGTAGCCACCATCAGCCCATTCGAAGATACGGTGGGTGTAATCCCAGTACTCGGTGAGCGTCTCACCCTTGACGGCGAACACCGCGATGCCGTCGGCGGCGATGGCTGCGGCGGCGTGATCCTGGGTCGAGTAGATATTGCAGGATGCCCAGCGCACTTCCGCGCCGAGCGCGGTCAGCGTCTCGATCAGCACTGCGGTCTGGATGGTCATATGCAACGAACCGGTGATGCGCGCGCCCTTGAGCGGCCGGCTCCTGGCAAATTCCTCGCGGATCGCCATCAGGCCGGGCATCTCGGTCTCGGCGATGGCGATTTCCTTGCGTCCCCATGCAGCAAGGGACAGATCGGCGATTTTGTAATCGGTGAAAGCGGTATTCATGAAACACTCCATTCAAAAGTTAATGAATGGGTGCCGTTGAAACGGTTGCGGCTCCGAGCCTGACGGGGGAATGGTGATCAAACCCGCTGCAGCACCCCTCGGAGGGCGCGGATTATAAACGCAAAAAGAATTATCTGCTTGAGGCTGTTATTGGCCTTCAAACTGAACCACTGCCGGCAACCAGCATCTATTGCGTCTAACAATGATCTGTGTGAACATGAAACCCCTTATCAATTAGCATCAGGAGGCCATCATGAAATGCAATGTCGGCGGAATTGATCGCACTGGTCGCATCGTGCTCGGAATAGTGTTGCTGATTGTAGGATTGGCGGCTCCTATCGAATTGATTTGGCGAATAGTGGCACTGGTCGTTGCGGGCATCGCGCTGTTAACCGCAACCGTGCGCTTCTGCCCTGCAAATGCGATTTTAGGAATCAATACCTGCGAAGGTGAGGAAAAGAAGTAGCAACGGTTCTGCACCGGATGACCGGGTCGAGTTCTCATCCCCGGCTCTTGGTGGCGAACGAAGTGTGGAGGCTTCCGTGATTACCGCCCGCAAGACATCTGATCGTGGCCATGCCAGTCATGGCTTGTTGCGAACTTAATCACAGCTTTTCCTTCGCTGACTATTATGTATGGCCCTCGGAGACGGGATGGAGGTCGTTGCATGCCTTCAATGGGGGTCGTGTTCAGCCCGGCAAGGGCTTTGGCACTCATGGACAGCGGCTCCGCTGGATTGAATCGCCGGCACGTTGACCGTCCGCTTTCTGAAGTCTCGATTGACTGCAACATGTCGCCAAGCGAATATGGGAACGTGGGAAGTCCAAATGCTTCTTGCAAGTGAAAAGCTGACTCTGGAAAAAATAAGATTTTAGTAGCGGGTTTCAGGCGGTCCGCAAGGAAACCCGGCTTGAAGCTGTGCGCCAAGAGCAGGCTTTCATCTGAATGTTCGAATAATGACTGGCTCGCTGTTCCGGATAAATCAAGCAACCGGACTATCACTGTTCCAGTTTGATGTTAGCGCGCCAATCCCTGCCCGGATACTTGAGCCAGGTGGCTTGGCGTTTTGGCTTTATCCCTATTGAGGCAATCGGTATTTTTCCGGCAGCAAATTGATAATTTCCCTTTGTACCAGCACGTTATGCTCTTCATAGAGCGCATTGCCGCATAAAGACAGCACTTCGCCAAAGTTCTCCAGAACTTTTTCGCCCTGCCACACCCATTCGACGGGCAAGCAAATACCAAGATCGCTTTCGGTTGGATAATCGGACAGCACGACACCTACGGCTTTGATATGCAGGCTGGATTGTGGCGTGCAGTGTTTGATGAAAACGATGTCTTCATTCTTGATGGCCGAAACGATACCATGCAAGTCCAATTTGCCATCTGGCGAATGGGGATAGCATACAATGTCCTTATCAATAAAACCTTGCGCATTGCATTCCTCAATTCCGAAAATTGCAGTCATCGCTCCCTCCATTTCTGTAACGGTTTTCGCCGATCCCGCATGTTGTTGTCTGGCGCATCAGTCTACTCAGGGTCCTCGTGAAATCGAGTGGGTGGAATTTGACATGAAAGTCTGACCCTTGGAAAGTGGTGGAGACGAGGAGGATCGAACTCCCGACCTTCGCATTGCGAACGCGACGCTCTCCCAGCTGAGCTACGTCCCCACGGTGACCAGATGCTAAACAAAAATGCATTGCCTGGGAAGCGGTAAACCGGCCGCATTGCAGGAAATTGCCCGCTCGATGGTTGTCATCTCAATGATTGTTCGCTGACCGGCCTGTTTCCGGCGCTGCAACAAAACCGGCTATCTGCTGCAGCAACTCATCTTCCTGATAAGGTTTGCCGAGGTAGGCATTCACGCCCAGCTGCATCGCATAGTCGCGGTGTTTGTCCGCAGTGCGCGAGGTAATCATGATGATCGGCAGATTTTGTGTCCCGGCATCGCGGCGCAGATGCCTGGCCAGTTCGAAACCATCCATGCGCGGCATTTCGATGTCGAGCAGCATGACCGCCGGGCTGATTTCGCCGAGTTGCTCCAGCGCATCCACGCCGTCCCTGGCGGTGACGACCTGGTATCCGGCGCGCGTCAACAGGCGTGTGGTGATCTTGCGCACGGTCAGCGAATCGTCCACTACCATCACCAGCGGCTGGATATGCAACACTTCCGGTACCGTTTCGAGAGCCCTGGGTGCTGCCGCCGCGCTGCGCTGTACCAGTTGCGCCGGATTGAGAATCAGCGCCGCCGCGCCATTACCCAGCACGGTCGCACCGGCAACCCACGGCAGCCGCGCCAGTTGCGGGCCGATATTTTTTACCACCGCTTCCTGATTGCCCATTAACCCGTCAACATGCAGGGCAATGTGCTGATCGCCGCTGCGCAGCAGCAGCACCGGATTGTGCGGCAGGTTTTCCGGGATGCGCTCGGTATCGCCCAGCAAGTGCGGCAGGTAATGGAACGAATAGGTCCGGTCCTGCCACTCGACCCGGCGCTCACCATAAAGTTGTGCCAGTTCCGCCGATTTTACCTGGCGTACCTGCTCGACCATGGTGGAGGGAATCGCATAGATCACATCGCCGGAGCGCACCGTCAGTATATGGGTGACGGCCAGCGTGAGCGGCAGGCGGATGGTGAACTGCGTTCCCTTCCCTTTTTTCGAGCTCACATCAATGCGCCCGCCCAATGCGGCAATTTCGCTGCGCACTACATCCATGCCGATGCCGCGCCCCGCCACTTCGGTCACTTCGGTCGCAGTGGAGATGCCCGAGACAAAAATCAATTGCGCCAGCCGTTCGTCGCCGACTGCCTCGTTCGGCCGCAGCAAACCTTTGGCCTGCGCCTTGTCGCGCAATGCGGCAAGATTCAGTCCGGCGCCGTCGTCGCTGAATTCGAATACCACCTCGTTGTTTTCATGGCGCAGCCCCAGACGAATCTCGCCGATGGGATTTTTGCCGCTTTGCGCGCGCGCCTGATTGTTTTCGATGCCGTGCACCAGCGCGTTGCGCAGCAGGTGCTCGAACGGCGCAGTCATTTTTTCCAGCACGCTGCGGTCCAGTTCCACTTCCGTGCCGAGCAAATCGAGGTTGGCGCGCTTGCCCAGTTCTTTCGCCGTTTGCCGCACGATGCGATAGAGCCGCTCACCGATGCTGGCAAACGGCACCATGCGCACGTCCATCAGGTTCTGTTGCAATTCGCGGCTAAGGCGCGTCTGCGCCGTTATCGCGGCGACTGTTTCATCAAAATTTTTCAGGAGCGCCTGCTGAACGGTCTGCACGTCATGCACGCTTTCGTTCATGAAACGCACCAGCTCCTGCAAGCGGGTAAAGCGGTCGAATTCAAGCGGATCGAACTGTTCCGCACTATCCTTGACCAGAGAGACGCGCGCCTGCATTTGGCTTTCCGCCTGAATTTCCACTTCACGCAGTTGCTTGCGCAAGCGCGTTACGCTGCCGGTCAATTCCAGCAAGCCCTCCTTGAATGCGCGCATCTCGGTTTCCATGCGCGAGCGCGCTACACTGATCTCGCCGGCCTCATTCACCAGACGGTCGATCACATCGGAGCGCACCCGCAACATATTGCCCGGCAACATGCGTTCCGCGCCCGCCTCCTGCGGGATACCCGCAGCCCGGTCATCCTCACGGCGGCGGGGCACAGGTTCATCCCCGGTCTTGACGGTGCGCAAATCTTCCAGTTGAGCGCTGATATCGTCGAAATTGTTTTCCAGCTCATCCAGAAGCTCAGGCTTTGGGCTGGTTTGCGCAGCGGACAATATGCGCTCTTCCATTTGATGCGCGATCTCGCCGATATGCATCGCGCCAGCCATGCGCGCACTGCCCTTGAGCGTGTGCAACAGCCGCTTCAGCAGTTGCGCTTGTTCCTCCTCGTCCGGCCGGTCACGCCATGCACGCAGCCCTGTGCTTATCAAGGGGCACAGCTCGCCCGCTTCTTCCAGGAATACCAGCAGCAACTGTTCATCCACCTCGTTCCGGATTTGCGGTTTTTCCGCTTTGGCGGGGAGCCCGGCAGCGCCCGCAGCCGGTCTTTCCGGCCGGGCACTTTGCGCCACAGCAATTTCACTGCCCAACTTATCCTTGCCGGCAACCAGTTGTTTTACCAGGTTGGCGCGCGGCTGCGGCATTTGTTTAGCGCAGACGCCTTGCGCCATCGCCTCGAGCGCGTCGACAGTTTGTTCCAGCAGCGCCAGTTCGGGCGCAACCTCTCTGTCGATATGCGTCTGCAACCAGCCGTCCAAGGCATAGGCCAGTTCCGCCACAACGGCAAAACCCATGGTGCGATTCACTCCGGCCAGTGTGTGTGCGGCGCGCATGAAATCGTATTGCACCAGCGCAGCCTTCCCGGCGCGCAATTCGTCGAATTGCTGGCGCAGCACGGCCGCACTCTGCATGGCTTCCATGCTGGCGATATCGAACAATGCCGCCGGCAGCGTGATCCCGCCTATCACAACCATCTCCTCCGGCGGCACGGCGGATGGAGCGGGGAGCGAGGGTTGCGCTTCAGGTCCTGCCGGTTGATCCGGCATGATGCCGTTTTCAATTTGCTGCGCGGCGGCAATCAGCTCATTCGCTTCGATACTCGTCCCGCCCTGGCTGTTAAGCGCGTCTACCCAGCCGGTGAATTTCTGCGCCGCCTCGGTGATAAAACGCAGCAGCCCCGGCGTAGCCGGTTTGTTGTCCTGCAACCATTTATTCAGTGCGCGCTCGACGCACCAGGCAACTTCGCCCAGATCGGTCAAACCGACCATGCGCCCGCTGCCCTTGAGGGTATGAAAGCCGCGCCGGATGGTCACCAACGGCTCGCGGCTGTCCGGTTGCAATTGGCAGACCTCCAGATTATCGCGCATGGTGCGCAGCACTTCCTGCGCCTCTTCCAGGAACACCTCAAGCAATTCCCGATCCTCACCCGCTGCACCTTGTGTCTCTGCCGAAATGCGGGGTTGTTCGCTCGCAATGGCCGGCTGTGCGTGAACCTGTTGCAGCCCCGACAACCCGTCCAAAGCCGCCTGCAGGGGCGGCGCGTCTCCGGGCTGCCCGTGCGCTAGATGCCGAAAATGACTTTCCAGCGCGCCCACCGCCCCGGCCAATGCCTGGCTCTCTGAAGCCTCGGGGATATCGTCGCTCTGCACGAAGCGACGGATACAATTCTGGATCAGCACCAGCATCTGCTCCGCCTGCTCCAGGGAAGCAAGGCGCAAACCGCCCTGTATCTGCCCCAGCAGACGCAGCAACCCGGTTAACTCGCCGCGCCTGGCCGCATCGCTGAAAAAGGCGCTCAGTCCTTGCTCGACATACTGGAGATTCGCCAGCATTTCATTGAACAAATGCGCCAGCACATCGCCCTGTTGCATCCGGCAATGCAGATGAACCAGCTCGGCCAGCCGCCGCGCATCCTCGGGTTGCCGCTGCACCGCCGCCTGCATGCGCCCGGACAGGATGCGCACCTGTTCCTGAAAGCCGTTGTCCAGGCTGCCATAGTGGCGGATACCGCTGCGCAGCAACAGCAGCGCCATCGCCATGTCCAGGGCGATGAGCCGTGCCTGCTCCGGCCCGTTTGCATATTGCGAGAACGTCTGAATCTGCTGGGTCAGATACTGCAAGGTATTGTGATCAAGCTGCCTGCTCTGCGCCGCGAGTTGCCCGGCATACTCGATGAATTTATTGCGCGCCACCTTGTTGCCCCGCGCTGCGTGCTCCAGGCATTCTTCGGCAACGCGCAGCACATCGCGCATGGCACCCAGAATCTGCGACACCTCTCCGGGCGGCAACGCGGCAAGTTTGGGCAGATATGAATCCAGTGCGTAGGTCTGCTTGATCTCTGCCACCAGGTCGCTCACGCTGTGGCTGCGTCCAATCAGGTAAAGCATTTCATTCAGGGTCAGCTGCGCCTCACCCGCATTACCCTCGGTAACCGCGCGTATCTGCTGGTCTATGCGCCCCAGCAACTTGCGCCCATTCAGTTCGGGAGGCAATCCGTTCAGGCGCATGCAATCGAGCAACCCGCCGGCAACCCACCAGAATGCGCGGCTGCCGTCCTGCGCCATGCAGTGCATCACGCCGTCCAGCGCCTGCCGCATCGACTGCAATGCGGCAGGCGCGCCATCCTGCCGCAACAGATGCAGCAAACCCTGCTGATACTGGCTGCGCAAGGCTTTCAGGCGGGATGAGGGGTCGCCTTCAAATTGCGGGCCCAGCACCTGTTGCGGCAACTGCACGGCAAGATCGGGACAGAACAAATCCAGTTCGAACGACATCTCCAGTCCGCGCAACTGCTGCAGTTCCTGATATTGCGCAAACAGGCGCAACGCGGCGTTATCCGCACCATCGGCCAGTGCATCAAGATAGGACGTGAGGCCGAGCATGGCATGGTGCAACACATCGCGATGCAGTGCGGAAGCCATGTCCGGGTGGGATACCAGCTCGCCTAAAACGATTTCCAGCTCGGTACAGAATGCAACGACACCATTCAGACGAATCGTTTTCAGCATTTCAAGCAGGCGCTGCAATTCGCTGCGCGCTGCCTGCAATGCCGCATCGTCGGCAAACGCATCGAGATATTGATCCAGCCGCGCACCCATTACGGCCAGCGTGCTGTCCAGATCGGGTTTTACGCCGGCAAAGGCATTGCGGTCAAATTGTGCGGTGTTAGTCATATACGCTCTGGCCCAAAACTACAATTTGAAACCCGCCACTGAGCCTTTCAGGTCTGCGGCCAGCTTGGTAAGTTGTGCGATGGAATTGGCTGTCAGCCGGGTGCCGTCGGTAGTCTGCTGGGTAATTTTCAGGATGTTCAGCATCGCATTCGCCACCTCGCCGGCCATATCGGTTTGCACCTGGGTGGATACGGAAATACTGTTGATCAGCGATGCCAGCTCCCCGGAGACCTGCTCGATTTCGTGCAGCGATTGGCCGGCCACATCGGATAATTTGGCGCCTTCCACCACGCCCAGCGTACTTTTCTCCATCGCCGCCACCGCATCCTGGGTATCGCTCTGGATGGTTTTCACCAGCGCGCCGATCTGCTTGGTTGCCTCGGCAGAACGTTCAGCGAGGCGTTGCACTTCTTCCGCCACCATCGAGAAACCGCGCCCCGCTTCACCGGCAGACGTTGCCTGAATCGCCGCATTCAACGCCAGCACGTTGGTCTGCTCGGTAATGTCGGAAATCAGGCCCACGATTTCGCCGATTTCCTGCGAGCTTTCGCCAAGACGTTTGATGCGCTTTGCAGTGTCCTGTATCTGTTCGCGAATGCCGTCCATACCGGCAATGGTATTGCGTACTGCCTGGCCGCCCAGTTCGGCGGCCGACAGGGTATGCCGCCCAACCTCGGTGGCTTTGGCAGCGCTGCTATCCACCTCCTGAATGGATTTGGTCATCAACTGCACCAGATCGCCTGTTTCCCCGATTTCCTCCGCCTGTATCTGCGTCGCCTCCAGCAACCCTTTGGAAATCTGCTCGGCCTGTCGCGTTGCGCGCCCCATCTGGTCGGCTGCCACCGTAATCCGTGCCACCAGCTTGCGCAGTTCTTCGGTGGTGTAGTTCACCGAATCGGCAATCGCGCCGGTAATATCCTCCGTCACCGTGGCGCGCACTGTCAGATCCCCCTCCGCCAGTTCGCTCAATTCGTTCATCAGGCGCAGGATCGCTTCCTGGTTGCGCCGGTTGGAATTTTCTGCCTCCTCGGCGCGCTGGCGCGAATCGTTCAGGTAAACCTTTGCCAGGACGAGCAATTGCAATAACACCAGCATTCCGGACAACACGGCAACCGGTCCGGAAATGCGCGCAGCCCACCCTGACTGGTATGCATCGATCAGCCGCTGGCTTTTTGCCAGCACCAGGTCGATATTGCCGGAGATCGATTTGGCGGCACTTTTCGCCTTTACCAATGCGCGCGACTGCGCATTCAGTATCTTGATGTTGTCACGGTACGGCTCAAACAGCACCGCCAGCCGCTGCACTGCCGGATCTGCCACTGGCAGCGCGGCCAGGCTTTCCTCGGCGGCAGCAACCTCGATACTCAATGCAGCCAACTGTTCCAGGAAAACGTCGGCCACCAATGCCCGTGCGGCATCCCTGGCAACCCGCTCGGCAGACAAGGCGAAGCGGACGGCGTGTTCCTTTTGTGCGCCGCCGGCAGACTCGACCAACCGCCCGCTCAGATGGCGGAACTCGATACTCGTGGCTTCAATTCCGGTTACGGTGGACCCCAGCGTCACCAGCCCAAGGCGCCCTTCCTCCAGCGCTTGCACATCCGACAGCGTCTTGTTCGCGCTCACCAGCAATTCATCCAGCACTTCACGCGCGGCGCTGCCGGTCGCCGGCAGGCTGCTGTCTCCCTCGTCCAGCAAACGCAGAATGCCGGCAAAATTTTCCTTGCTCTGCCCCAGCCCCTGAAACGCCGAAACGTCCCCCAGCGCGCTCAATTGCGCATCCTTGGCCAGACGCTGGGACAACATCAGCAATTTGCCCGACTGCGTCAGATAGCGCGCGGTATAAGCCGCCTCACGATTGTTGACATAAGCTGCGACGGCGGCAATGAAGAAAAATGTCACCAGCGAACCGCTCAATAATCTTATTTGCCGGGCAACCGGAAAACGCCCCAGTAGCGGCAAGGAAAAGTGTGCTGCCGGCCTGGCTTGCCGGTGCGCGCCGGCCGTTTTCTTGCCGGGCAGCGCAAATTTTGGTAAGGCGAATTTGAATGCCATGCATCTCCTCCCCAGCCGGGAATCGCTAAACACTTATTTGCAGAAAATCCGGCTGGCCCAGCAAGTCAGCCACATCCAGTTTGTGCCACAAATTTCCCCGCTCATCGCGGTAGCGGGTTTGCCCCTGAACCTCGTCTTGCGCCCATGCACCCGCATTACGCAACCCCAGCACGCAATCCACCAGCAACGCCGCATTGAATGCGTGACGTTCGGCAACCAGCAGGATACGGTTGGCGGCCGTTCCCGGCGCCTTGCCTTTTTGCTGATAGGCGGCCATATCGGTTACGCCATACAACATGCCGCGTACGTTGACCACGCCGAGAAACCACGGCCTGGTGAGCGGAACCGGGGTCAGCGGCGGCAATGGCAGCACCCCGCTGATGTCGAGCATATCGACCAGCCAGTTTTGCCCCGCTATCTGCACGCCCAGCGTGGATGCCTGATCATCGGCCTGCGGGCGAGCGGTGGCACCCTGTTGGGCTTCGCGCAAATTAGGCTGTTCAGGCATGTTCGTTAATTCACCTCTAACCGAGTGCCGCGATCTTGCCCAGCAACTCCGCTTCCTCGATGGGTTTGATCACAAAATCCTTCGCGCCCTGGCGCAACCCCCAGATCTTGTCGGTTTCCTGCCCCCTGGTGGTGCAGATGAGTACCGGAATATGCTGCGTTTCGGCATCCCTGGTGATTGCCCGGGTTGCCTGAAAGCCGTTCAGCCCAGGCATCACCACATCCATGATGACCAGATCCGGCTTGTCGAGCCTGGCTTGCGCCACACCTTTTTCGCCGTCCTCGGCAAAGGAAACTTCAAAGCCGTGTCTGGTCAAGATGCCCCCCATGACGTAACGCTCGGTCGCCGAGTCATCGACCACCAATACTCTTTTAATTGCCATCGTGCGATTCCTTCAATTGGCGCGCATGGGCAGCAATGGTTTCCACCAGGCCATTTTTGGTGAAAGGTTTGATCAGATACTCGTCCGAGCCGGCCAGTTTGGCGCGTGCGCGGTCGAATAACGTGTCCTTGCTGGTCAGCATGACCACGGGAACATTTCTAAAATGGGGGTGATTCTTGATCAGGGCGCAGGTTTGGTAGCCGTCCAGGCGCGGCATCATGACATCGATGAAAATGACATCAGGCTGGTGATCAACCACTTTGGACAGGCCGTCGAAGCCGTCTTCAGCCAGCACCACCTGGCATCCCGCCTGTGACAGAAAAATTTCGCCGCTGCGCCGGATGGTATTGCTGTCATCGATCAGCACCACTTTCTTGCCCGACAATGGCAAATTTTCGCTCAACTCGCTGCTCCTCTGTTTGGCATTGCCCGATTACGGGCGTTTTCCTGAGGCAATCCTAACTTATCCAGCCGCCCGCGTCATGACGCTTTTTAACGTCGCCAGAAATTTGGCGTGAACAGAATCAGCACGGTAAAGATTTCCAGACGGCCGACCAGCATACCGAAGGCACATACCCAGGTCTGGAAATCGGTCAGCCCCGCATAATTGCTTGCCGGTCCGACCGTGCCCAATCCCGGTCCGCAGTTGTTCACCGAGGCCAGCACTGCGGTAAAAGCGGAGATGAAGTCCATGCCGCTGATCAGCAGCACGAAGGTCAGCGTGGCGATGGTCATGAAATACAGGAAGATGAAGCCCAGCACCGCAAACACGATGTTGTTCGCTACCACTTGCCCGCCGATTTTCATCGGGTTTACCGCTGCGGGATGCAATAGTTTGACAAATTCGCGCCCGGCCTGCTTGACCAGCACCAGCGTGCGGATCATCTTGATGCCGCCGCCGGTGGAGCCGGAGCTGGCGCAAATGCAGGCGAGAAACAGCATCCACATCGGCGCGAAGATCGGCCACTGCGCGAAATCCACGCTGGCGTAGCCGCTGTCGGTGGCAATGGAAACCAGGTTGAAGCTGGCGTGGCGCAAGGCCGTGAGGAATTCGGGATAGACACCCTGCCACCACAGGAAGAAGGCGATGCCGAAGCAGCTGGCCAGGATGAGTCCCAGCGCTGCCCGTGCCTCGGCATCGCGCAAATATACCCCGAAAGACTTCCCACGCCACGCGAGGAAATGCGTGGCGAAGTTGACCACTGCAACAAGCATGAACACGATTAGCACGAACTCAATCAGCGGCGAATCGAAGTAGCCGATGCTGGCGTCGTGCGTGGAGAATCCGCCCAGCCCCATCGCCGAAAAGCCGTGGCACACCGCATCCAGCCAGTCCATTCCGGCCCATTTCAATGCGCCGATGCACGCCAGCGTAATCGCCACATAGACGATCCACAGGTTGCGCGCCGTATCGGCGATGCGCGGCGTCAGCGCGGACTCCTTCATCGGCCCCGGGGTCTCGGCCTTGAACAACTGGCGGCCGCCGATGCCCAGCAGCGGCAGCACCGCGACCGCCAGCACGATGACGCCCAGCCCGCCGATCCACTGCAACTCGTGCCGCCACACGTTGATCGCGGGCGGCAGGTTGTCCAGCCCGGTCAGCACTGTCGCACCGGTGGTGGTCATGGCGGACATGGTTTCGAAATAGGCATCGGTAAATGACAAGCCGGGAATCATCATCAGCAACGGGATCGTGGCAAACAGCGGCATCGCCGTCCACATCGTCACCACCAGCAGGTAGCCGTGGCGAATCGACAGTTCGCCCTTGTAACGGCGCGTCAGCGCCCACATCAGAAAGCCGATGACCAATGTCCATGCCATCGCCAGCAGGAAATCCAGCAGCATGGTCTGGTCGGCGTAGATCAGCGCGGTGACGACCGGCATCAGGTAAGCCGCGCTGAACACCACCAGCATCAAGCCCAAAGCGTGGATAACGGTCAGTGCGCGCTGCATCAGAAAAACCCGAGGCTGACCTGGAACAGCTTCTCGACCTTCTTCACCATCTTCTTGTTGATGACGAACACGATGACATGGTCTTCCGCCTCGATCAGCGTGTCGTGATGCCCCATGATGACCTGGTCGCCGCGCACGATCGCGCCGATAGTGGCGCCCTTGGGCAAATCGATTTCGTCGATGCGCCGCCCGACCACGCGCGAAGACTGGCGGTCGCCGTGCACCACCAACTCGAGCGCCTCCGCCGCGCCGCGCCGCAACGAATGCACCACCGCCACGTCGCCCTGCCGCACATAGGCGAGCAATGAACCGATGGTGACCTGCGCCGGAGACAGCGCGATGTCAATTTTGCCGCCCTGCAACAGACTGACGTAGGCGCTGCGGTTGATCAGCGCGACCACCTTGCGCGCGCCACTCTGTTTGGCCAGCAGCGACGACATGATGTTGTTCTCGTCGTCATTGGTCAGCGCGCAGAACACATCGACCTCATCGACATGTTCCTGTTGCATCAGTTTCTCATCCGTGCCGTCGCCATTCAGCACCAGTGTGTTGGTCAGTTCTCCGGCCAGTCTTTCGCAGGATTTCTTGTCGTACTCGATCAGCTTGACCTGGTAGTCGCGCTCCAGAGCCTTGGCCAGACGGCGGCCGATGTTGCCGCCGCCGACGATCATCACACGCTTGCTGGGCTCGTCCATGCGGCGCATTTCATTGAGCACGCTGCGAATGTTGTCAGCCGCCGCAATGAAGAAAATTTCGTCGCCTTCTTCGATCACGGTATTGCCTTCCGGAATAATCGGGCTGTCCTTGCGGAAAATCGCCGCAACGCGTGCATCCACCTGCGGCATGTGGCTGCGCAGGAATCTCAGCGGATTGCCCACCAGCGGCCCGCCGGCAAAGGCGCGCACCGCCACCAGCGATGCCTTGCCATCGGCGAACTCCAGCACTTGCAGCGCCTCGGGAAACTCGATCAGCTTGACGATGTATTCGGTGAGTATCTGCTCCGGGCAGATCGAAAAATCCACGCAGAAATTATCCGCGCTGAACACTTCCTCGCGGTTGAGATAATCAACGGATCGGATGCGGGCGATGCGGGTCGGCGTGTTGTAGAGACTGGCCGCCAGCTTGCAGGCGACCAGATTGACTTCGTCGCTTTGCGTGACGGCCAGCAGCATGTCGGTATCGGCGATGCCCGCCTGCTCGAGCGTGGAAGGGTGCGCCGCATTGCCGGTCAGGGTGCGCAGATCCAGCCGGTCCTGCAGTTGGCGCAGTTTCTCGCCGTCGGAATCGACGACGGTAATGTCGTTTGCCTCGCTCACCAGGCTTTCCGCTACCGTGGAACCGACCTGTCCTGCTCCGAGTATCAATATTTTCACGGCACCTCCCGGTTTATTGCTGCGCGCGTATCCAGTTTTTCCATTCGTCAAACAGCCTCTTATCACTTGCCGCGATCACCGAACGCTGCCAGATATCGCCTTGCATAAAATCATCATGCTCAATGCAGCAGGCATGACCACCCGATTCCTGCAGGATCAACATGCCGGCAGCATAATCCCAGAGTTTCTGCCCGCCATGCAAGTACACGTCATAGCGTCCGGCGGCGGTATAGCACCAATCCAGGGTGCTTGCGCCGAAATTGCGCTGCGAACTATAAGGCGGACAGGCCGCCAATTGCCCAGCCAACTTCGCGCTCAGGCGCTTCAAGTCAATGCCCGCCAGCGCCAACGCCAGCGACCCGGCCGTTTCACGTCCAGGCAACTTTTCGCCATTCAGGAATGCGCCTTTGCCCTGCTCGGCGGCAAACACCTCTTCGGCCACCGGGTCATGCACTACCCCCAATATGCTTTTGCCCTGGCGCAGCAATGCGACCGACACCGCAAAATACGGCAGGCCGCGCACAAAATTGGAAGTCCCGTCAATCGGATCGATGCACCACAGGCCGTCGTTGCCGGACTGCCACAATGCACGCTGTTCCCCGCCAGTCATTTCCTCGCCCAGCACCGGCACATTGAGAATGGCCTGCAGTTTTTTGATCAACGCACGCTGCGTCGCCATATCCGCCTCGGTGCACAGACTGCCGTCGCTCTTGCGCTGATGCGCCACCTTGAGATAGCGCGGCATGATCTCTTCCGCCGCGACCAGCTTGACTGCCGCGACCACTGCCCTGAGCATCGCGCTCATGCCGTGCGGGGCGGCCCGCGTCACGCCGCATTCTTCCATTTTATCGAACAGCCCATGCTGGCAATCTGCTCGCGCGGCCCCTGTCCGGTCTGCGCCACCAGCAGCATCGCATTGAACAGATCGCGCGGCGCATCCGGCACGGCTTCCTTGCGCGACGCATCCAGCCGGCCGCGGTATTGCAGTTCCAGATTGGCGTTGAAACCGAAAAAATCCGGCGTGCACACCGCGCCGTAATCCTTCGCGACCTGCTGGGTCTCGTCCCACACGTAGGGGAAAGGGTAGCTGTATTGTCGCGCCACCCGCTTCATGTTGTCGAACGAATCCTCGGCATATTCGGCGGGGTCGTTGGACATGATGGCGATGCTGTTGATGCCGTGCTGTTGCAATTCGCGCGTGTCGCGCACAATGCGGTCACGGATGGATCTCACATAGGGACAATGGTTGCAGATGAACATCACCAGCAGGCCGTGGCTGCCGCGCGCACCGGCAAGGCTGTAACGCTTGCCATCCACACCGGGCAGGTCGAAATCGCGAGCCTTCCAGCCGAAATCGCATATCGGGGGCTGCAAACTGACCATGACAAACTCCTGACAACCTTTTTTGATGCGTTATATTATCACGCACACTTTGCCAACAGCCTGATTCAATCAGCCCAATTCAATCATGGTGGTTACCTGATGCCGCGCTTCTACTGCCCCCCGCCACTTCCGCCCGGCGGAACCTTTGACCTGCCGCCGCAAGCGGCGCATCATGCCGCGCGCGTGTTGCGCTTGCGCGAGGGAAACCGCGTCGTAATGTTCGACGGCCTGGGAAATGAATGCCAGGGCGTCATTGCCAGGCTCGACGGCAAGCGTGTAATGGTCGGCAACATCACCACAGCCGGCATCAGCCGAGAATCACCGCTGCAAGTGATGCTGGCCCAAGCCCTGTCGAGCAGCGAAAAAATGGACTGGGTGATCCAGAAAGCCACGGAATTGGGCGTCACGGAAATCCAGCCGCTCGACACCGAGCGCAGCGTGGCGAAACTTCCCGCCGAACGCGCCGCAAAGCGGCTCGAGCACTGGCGGCAGGTCGCCATCTCCGCCTGCGAGCAATGCGGGCGCAATGTGTTGCCCAAAATACACGCGCCGCTGGATATCATGGTATGGCTGCAACAGGCGAAAGAATTACCGGTGGCAAAATTCATCTTGTTACCGCAGGGCACAGCCTCTCTGCATGGCCAGGCAAAGCCTCCGGGCAGTGCCGTATTGCTGGTCGGCGCGGAGGGCGGCTTTACCTCAGCGGAAAGCGATACCGCGCTATGCTGCGGATTCAGCCCGGTACAGCTGGGGCCGCGCGTACTGCGCACCGAAACCGCTGCCGTTGCAGGATTGACCGCCCTGCAAATGCTGTGGGGAGATTTCAACGTATAAGAACCATTGTCCACGAAAGACACGAAAGTCACGAAAAAGCACCCCGCGGTGTGAGGGCATTGTTTGTTAAGCCCGGTTTTGTTCGTGCTTTTTCGTTAACCAGCCACTTGGCGACCGTTCTTTGGTCGCTTAGTGGAATGGCTAGTAGTTCTATCAGTTTTTCGTGGACAAGAATTTGTTTTCAGATTCAACCAAGGAGAATAAACAAATGCCTTACGTCAACATCCGCATCGCGGGAACGCTGACCCGCGAACAGAAAGCCCGGATCGCCGCCGAGATCACCGACACGCTGGAACGCATCGCGCTCAAGCCGAAGTCTTACACTTACATCGCCTTCGACGAGTTGCCCGACGAAAACTGGGCGATCGCCGGGCAGTTGCTAGATGCGGCGTAGCGCGGCATGATGCGCGCATAGTTCCACTTAATTATTTGGGAGACACCTGATGCCCGCCACCACCTTACCCGCTGACTTTGTCGCCTGGTTCCGCTCCGTCGCGCCCTACATCAACGCGTTTCGTGGCAAGACTTTCGTCATCGCCTTTGGCGGGGAGGTCGTAGCCGATGGCAAGTTCGTCGAACTGGCGCACGACTTCAACCTGCTCGCAGCGCTCGGTATCCGTCTGGTGCTGGTGCATGGCGCACGCCCGCAAATCGAGCAGCACCTGGCGCGCAATAATTTTGGCGACACCTACCACTATGGCATCCGGCTGACCGATGCCGAAACCATGCAATGCGTGAAGGAAGCGGTCGGGCGCGTGCGCGTGGAAATCGAAGCGCTGCTGTCGATGGGGCTGGCCAATTCGCCGATGGCGAATGCCGACATCCGCGTGGCCGGCGGCAACTTCATTACCGCGCAACCTATCGGCATCATTAACGGTGTGGACATGCAGCATACCGGCAGCGTGCGCAAGGTAGATGTTGCGGCGCTGAATGACCGCATGGATTTCGGCGAAGTGGTGCTGCTTTCACCGCTCGGCTATTCACCCACCGGTGAAGTATTCAACGTCACGCTGGAAGATGTCGCTACCGCCACTGCGATCGCGCTCGATGCCGACAAACTGGTGTTCCTGATGGATACCGACGGTGTGCAGGATAAAAAGGGCAAGGTGCTGAAAGACCTTACCATTGCCCAGGCGCAGGAAATCCTGTCCGTCAAACGCAAGCTGCCGGATGATGTGGCGCTGTTTCTGCCCTGCGCAATCCGCGCCTGCGAAGCGGGCGTGGCACGCACCCACCTCATCAGCCGCCATACCGACGGTGCCGTGCTTCAGGAATTGTTCAGCGACGAAGGTATCGGCACCATGCTGGTGGAAAGCACGCTCAACACTTTGCGCGAAGCCACTATTGAAGATATCGGCGGCATCATCGAACTGTTGCGCCCGCTGGAAACGGAAGGCATTCTGGTGCGGCGTTCACGCGAACTGCTGGAGCGTGAGATCGAGCGTTTCGTGGTGCTGGAGCATGACCACCGCACCATCGGCTGCGCGGCGCTTTATCCCTTTCCCGACGAGGCGGCTGCCGAACTGGCTTGTCTCGCGGTAGATGCGCAATACCGCGACCGGGGTTACGGTGAGGCGATTCTCGACCACATGATCGGCATTGCCAAGACGCAGGGATTGAAGAAACTGTTCGTGCTGACCACGCGCACCGCGCACTGGTTCATTGAACGCGGCTTCAAGGAAAGCGATATTGCCGAATTGCCTGCGCAGAAGAAGTCGCTGTACAACTATCAGCGAAAGTCCAAGGTGTTTGCCAGAAAAATCTGACGCGATTGATAAATCCGGGGACGCGATAATTGCAAGAACGGTGATTCTGCTTTCCCTGATATTTCCGGCTTCTGCTTGCGCTGATGGTGGCCGGCGAAGCGGTGTTCACCCGGCCCCGGCCGACCCAGACCGACGATCCCAACCGGTTTTTCCAGGGCGGCGGACATTACACCTGTATTTTTCAGGATGTCGCATTTTTCCTGAACAGCGCTGATTGGGCGTGCGCCTGCAGTCCCTCGCCGAACGCCAGCGTGGCGGAGATTGCGCCAAGCGATTGCGCGCCTTGCGCCGATACCTGAATCAGGCTGCTGCGCTTCTGGAAGTCGTACACGCCCAGCGGCGAGGAGAAACGCGCGGTGCCTGAGGTCGGCAGCACGTGGTTCGGTCCGGCACAGTAATCGCCGAGCGATTCGGAGGTATAGCGTCCCATGAAAATCGCACCGGCATGTTTCAGCTTGGGCAGCAGGCTTTGCGGGTCTGCGACCGACAACTCCAGGTGTTCCGGCGCAACGCGGTTGCTGATTGCACAGGCCTCATCCAGATCGGCGACCTGGATCAATGCGCCGCGATTTTCCAGCGCGGTCTGGATGATGTCGCGGCGCGGCATCTGCTCCAGCAGTTTGTTGGCGCTGGCTACTACCGCTGCAATGAATTTCGCATCCGGCGACAGCAAAATCGCTTGCGCCAGTTCGTCGTGTTCGGCCTGCGAAAACAAATCCATCGCGATCCAGTCCGGGTCGGTCTGCCCGTCGCAGATCACCAGGATTTCCGATGGCCCGGCGATCATGTCGATGCCGCACACACCGAACACGCGGCGCTTGGCGGATGCCACATAGGCGTTGCCGGGGCCGACGATCTTGTCCACTTTGGGAATGGTCGCCGTGCCGTAGGCCATGGCCGCGACCGCC